>UEXM01001329.1_pt1 | contig 21407 bp, 26 predicted proteins | sample 1796661 | NCBI WGS metagenome assembly UEXM01 (sample SAMEA4772469, study PRJEB27181) | metagenome | reverse complement strand
ATCGATTCCGCAATAATATTTATGTAAAGTAGTATAGAATTTCATTGAGCTTTCTCCTGTTGGTTTGGTCGCCTTGAAGTTTAGCTCAGTGCTAGACTTCGGGGAGAAGGCTCAATTAGTATCAAGTACATCCAGCCGACCCACAACTCCGCGCGACTTTTTGCGCATGGCTTCGCCATTATTGCGCAAACGCCGCGCTCCGTTGTGGTCGGCTGATGTTTGGCGTTGGTATGACTCGCCACGTCAAGTTAAACCGTAAAATATCCTGCTTTTTTTTGAGCCATAATTTTCTCTCTTTTCAAGTTGAGTGAGTTAACGCATAGAATGAAGCAAGTAATTTCGTCGGTTATCATGCTGATATTCGTGGATTATTAACCTATGGGTTAACAGCGCCTACCTTGCTTACACCAAAGTGACACCTAATTTCAGTCTATGCTCGTGGTTCAATAGCCGCTAGGCTATTGCCATCCTAACGCCCTCGGTGGTTGTGCCACACCCGATGCTTGACTCCATGCGCTAACTCAAAACTTTTCATCATACGGGTACTCTTGAAATTTTTAAACGTGGATTGATAGGTGAAATCACTACTTCACAGATATAGGCAGCCATTTCTCGAGCAATGGCAATGACGACCACATTGTGATGCTTTCCTCTGCTCATCAATCGGGTTATATCGTCTACATAGCCTGAGCTGAGCCTGTCAAGCTATGGCTGTTATTTCTTTGGGCAAGCTTTCTTGTCGTTTCTGTAATTCGGTTGATATATTAGCCTTGTGCTTATAAGTATGTGCGCCTTGCACAAGTAACCGTCTAGCACGCCCAATTCCACATTTAGTAATACTGCCTAAGCGCCGCTTATCACTGCTACTGTGCTCGCTTGGCACGAGTCCAAGGTAGGACATGAGTTTCCTTGGGTGGTCGAACCGTCTTAAGTCGCCTAGCTCTGCAACAACGCCTGTTGCAATCAGTAACTTTATACCACGTACTGCTTGTAGCGCTTTAACTACAGGGTAAAATCGCCACTGCTTTACTTGATGAAATAACTCATTCGCCAGTCGATTTTCTTTAGCAAGACGCTATGTTATGGTTTGTATCATTTCCTGCAAAACGATTTGTTGGCTTGGATGGGGTAAAACCAATTCGGTGAGACAACGCAAGTGTTGTGCTGACCAGTTATCATTGACTTTACAGGTGATGTTATTATGCAAAAATAGCGCTTTAAGCTGGTACTTAGCATCTTTTAAATCTTTCATCGCTGTTTCTCTGGCTCGTGATAAATCACGGATCGCCTCATCCTCTGACTCAGGCACATAAATGGGGGTTAAGTCTTCTGATTTAAGTAATTTAGCAAGCTTGAGTGCATCACGTTTATCTGTTTTAATTTTCTCCCCTAGTTTTTTGGGAATTAATGAAGGCGCTACGACATAGCAACAATGACCAAGGCTGGTCAGTAGACGGTAAATCCAATAGCCACAGGGGCCTGCTTCATAAACAAAATGCAGGGTTGCTTGTGGGTATTTGGATTGATATTGCCGAGCAAGCTTTGTGATGGCAGCTTTAGTGGTTTTAATTTTCCATGATGAACAGGTTTTGCACCGCGCTGGTCTTCAACGTGCGCTACTTCAGTAGACACTTTATGGGGATCTAAGCTAATGAAAAGTATGTTATGTTTATTCATGCTAGCCTCCAATTTATATTGTTTAACACATATATTATGGCTCTGGCTTTGCTAACCCACGAATTTGGAGGCTAGCACCTCGTGGGGAGTCATTATGTCTACAAAAACTAATCCGAATCTGTGTTTTTATACTACTTCTTAATATCTTCTGTGTGGCAAAGTGATCATTGGAAGCCAATCTCATTTAGTGACTGGTAGTCTCAAACATTATGCGCAGGCACATAAATAGAGTAAAAAGTTTGTTTTACAATCCTAACTTCTCTCCAACATCAATATTGCACATGATCCCATATAAAATCTGATTGAATAACGATATCAGCATCAGCGCTAATTTAGCGCAAGTGTCCGCTTAATTAGTACTTAATTTATTCGTGATCCAATATAAAATGTGATTGAATAAGGATATCGGCATTAAAGCTAATTTAGAATGAGTGCCAGTTTAATTGTTCAATTTTTTAATTTTGGATTAATTGCAGCAAGCTATTTATTAAGGTGGTTAACAAACGGCCCCTCTTAAGTTTTGCGCTATTATCCTTTATGAGTTATGGAGATAAAAATATAATGTTAGAAAGCATTAATAACATTAAGTTAACCCCAAAAAAATCAAAACTAAAAGTTGTATTACTTACCATTACTACCTTGGCTTTGGACTCTGGTGTAAGTGTTGCGGGCAATAACGAATGGATGAATGGTCAGAAAAAAGTTGAGTTTAGTACAAAAATAAACACGAGCATAGAGCCCATTGTACGTATAGAACCTAAATATCCCATTCGTGCTGCACGTGATGAAATTGAAGGTGCTGTGCTATTAAAGTTTGATATTGATCTAGATGGAAGTCCGAAAAATATTAGTGTATTAACCGCCATACCTGAAAATGTATTTAATAGGGAGTCTATTAGAGCGTTAAAACAGTGGAAATATGCCCCAGATCCTAAAAAAGTGTTAAAAGATAATGTGGTCCAGTTAGACTTTAGAATGAATGCGAATTCTACGTTTGAGTCAGTTAATTTAATTGAAAAAATAAGCATTAATAATCAAAAGAATTAAGCGAGAACTAAGCCAGAATTAAGCAATTAAATAGTAATTAAATCGACACTCAACCATTCAAATTGAAGAAATATAACTTATGCACGTCACTCAACTTACCAAGCGAGTTATTTCAAGTGCATGATGGCCAAGCCAAGCAAGTAAAAAATCTGTTTGACTAAGTTAGAGAGCGTGTCCGCTTCATTTGTGACAAGGTCTGCTGATTTTCTGCCATGCGCGTTTCATCTCTACATTCCCGTTAACTAGCCTGATGATAAAATTTAAATTGCACGCCCTAGATCAAAGTTATAGAACACCTATGCTGTAAAATCAGCGGTAGAACTATCATTCAATGAGTAAAGTAGGTGTTATGTGGTATTTATATCTAGGCTATATTCTGGCGCAGTCATATGCTGTAGTTGAAAAGTTAATTGTTTCAAATATTACGCCTTTAGCGATGTTTTTCTCTGTATTGGTATTTTTTATTTGGTCAACATTTCCGGTTGCTGGGTATTTGTTGGCAAAGATATGTCGCGCGCCAGCAAATTTAAATAGCAAAATGTTGCTAGCCTGTGGCTTTGTTTTAGGTTTTGTGGAAAATATTCTATTTCACTTTAACGTATTAACTTATGGCCAGGAAACCTTAGGAACGTTTATTGTTTTTTGTTTATCTTTTCTGTTGGCTTATATTTCATACTACAAACCGCTTCAGCCAGTATAGTTGAATGCTCTCAATGCCAGCCTCAACAAATACTCTGACAGAGCACTGAACACATAACGATGAATATTTGAATTTTTAGCTGCCCGTGATGTACTGGCAGCTTTTTATTTGGCAGTTAGCGGCATTTATCTGTTTTATATTGCTAGGTGGTTATTTGATATTGTCGCGTCTCTTTTGCGTAATTATTGCTGAGCGTGTTTCATTTCATATTGAGTTTGCTCAACAAGCTCGGCCAGCATGTTAATCATTTTATGAACACTGCTTGGTAGCTGGTCAAGGTCAATAGCATCAATTAAGTTCTTTACTTCTAAACCGAGCTCAGTATCACCTTCAATTTGTAATCGTCGTTGGAAAAATAAGGTATCTGGGTCTTGTTTACGGCCGGCAATAAGTAATAAATCGTCACCTGCAGCTTTAAAACTAACATCTTCTTGTATGGCTTGGCTTGGCGCAGCCATAACAAGGTTATTGTTTTGAAAGCTTAACCACCAATGTAGATCAATATCAGTAATCGATATTTTTAACCATTTATCAGCTAAAAATTCAAAATCACCATCGTTAATTGCTTCTTTAAATACTGAGTGCAGCGCTGCTATCAGCAGTGATTTTTGGGCAAAAAAGGGCACAAAACGCAAGCTGGGCTTTAATATTTTAGGTACAAATGACAAGGCATGCTGACGCACACTTAACGGTATATTGTTTAAGTTTAATTGCTTGTTTAGTCGCTTACTGAGTTGACTGTTCACTGTTTGGTCCATTTTTCTCTCGCTATAGTTGGCGGGTGCCAGACGACATATATAGAACAGTAGCACAGGCCCAGTAATGCTTTTATGAAGTAGATCAAAGTTGACTCGAGGCTTTGTTAATTTTGCATTACCGAGCTGAAATAAAAACCTTATCAACGCTAAGTTAGTTATTTTATATCAAATAATGTTTTATCCAAGCTAGGTAAACTGCCCTGCATAGTTAATTTAGGTTGGGATGTTATGGAACTTTTGTGTCCTGCGGGTAATTTGCCTGCACTTAAAACAGCGATTGATAACGGTGCTGATGCGGTTTACATCGGAATGAAAGATGATACCAATGCTCGGCACTTTGCCGGTCTTAATTTTAATGATGGCAAATTGGCTAAAGCGGCTGACTATGTTCACCAACATGGTAAAAAGTTGCACGTAGCCATTAACACCTTTGCGCATCCCGGTGGCGAAGCACGCTGGCGAACAGCGGTAGATAATGCCGTCGCTATTGGCTGTGATGCTTTGATCATTGCCGATTTAGGTATTTTAGATTACGCCGCAACAAAGTACCCAGATGTTGAGCGTCATGTATCAGTGCAAGCATCAACCACTAATTTAGAAGCGATTAAGTTTTTTAAAAATAACTTTGCTGTTGAGCGTGTGGTATTACCACGCGTTTTATCGGTACAACAAGTGCGTCAATTAGCGAAAACTAGCCCTGTTAAGCTGGAAGTTTTCGCTTTTGGTAGCTTATGTATTATGTCAGAAGGGCGCTGTTATCTTTCATCTTACATGACAGGTGAGTCGCCTAATACCGCAGGTGCTTGCTCTCCAGCTAAATATGTACGTTGGCAAGAAACCGATCAAGGTTTAGAGAGCCGATTAAATAATGTGCTGATTGACCGTTATCAACCTGACGAAAATGCCGGTTATCCCACGCTATGTAAAGGCCGTTTTGAAGTTGATGACAATGTGTATCACGCTTTAGAAGAGCCAACGAGCTTAAATACCCTAGAGCTGATCCCTGAGTTAGTCAAAATGGGCATAGCCTCAGTAAAAATTGAAGGCCGCCAGCGTAGCCCCGCTTATGTTGAGCAAGTGGCGAAAACTTGGCGTATGGCGCTTGACCGTTTTGCCCAAAGTCCCGAGCAATATCAAGTAGAAACAGCGTGGATGAATACCTTAGCTAACTTGTCTGAAGGCAGCCAAACCACCTTAGGTGCTTACCACCGTAAGTGGCAATAACTGCTGTGAAGCGAACTAGGTTAGTCCGCCATTATGTTACTAACAACAAAAGCCATGACTAAAATTTACCGAGAAAAGTGAGTGCGCTAACATTTAGCGTGATATTTCGACGGCTTAACCGGTATTTGGCAAATAATAATTGGAAGTGTTTATGAAATTTTCTCTTGGTCCGAGTTTGTTTTTTTGGCCAAAAAACGATGTTGAAGCGTATTATCAGCAAGCATTAACCAGTAAAGCCGATATTATCTATTTAGGTGAAACTGTCTGCTCAAAGCGCCGTGAATTACGTGCGAAAGACTGGATAAACCTAGCGAAAGAACTTGCGAGTAACAGTAACAAGCAAATCGTTCTTTCAACCATGACCTTGTTGGAGTCACCGGCTGAAATTCAAACTTTACGCCGACTATGCGCCAACGGTGAGTTATTAGTTGAAGCTAATGATTTAAGTGCCGTACAAATGATGCATGAACAGCAACTGCCCTTTGTTGCTGGGCCTGCCATCAATTGCTACAACATAGCAACGTTAAAAGTATTAATTAAACAAGGTATGAGTCGTTGGGTGATGCCGGTTGAGCTTTCAGGAGATTGGTTAAAAACCTTATTGCAGCAAGCCGAGCAAGAAAATATTCGCAACCAGTTTGAATGTGAAGTATTCGCTTGGGGATATATGCCATTAGCGTACTCTGCTCGATGCTTTACTGCTCGCTCAGAGGATCGACCCAAAGATGATTGCCAGTATTGTTGCATTAATTACCCGCAAGGGCGAAAAATGAATAGCCGTGAAGGCGAGCGAGTATTTATTTTAAATGGCATTCAAACCATGTCAGGTTATCAATATAACTTAGTCAATGAAGTACCTGAAATGGCTAGTATTGGCGTTGATATTGCGCGTATTAGCGCTGATAGTGAACGAGCATTTACTATGCTTGACCAATTTGGCAAACAGTTAGTACAAGCAGAAAAATATCCGTTAGACGGGGTAGAAGAGTGTAATGGTTATTGGCATAAAATTGCCGGTATGTCAGTTGCTTAAGGCTCTGCGCATAACCCGTTTATGGCTAGGTCATAACTAGGCTAAAGTAAGCCGAAATAGCCGTAAGTTACGTGCACCAGTATTACAATTTTACGTACAGCTATTATCCTGTGCTTTTACTCACTGTTATTAACATCAAACATAGCATTGCTAAAAGGTTATTCCATGTATCAACTGAACGCTGAAGCGTTTAATCCAGAAGAGTTTTTAACCAAGTACTGGCAAAAAAAGCCGTTACTTATTCGTCAAGGGTTTAAAAATTTTCAAGACCCGATCAGTGCCGATGAAATAGCAGGTTTGGCATGTGAAGAAGAGGTGGAGTCGCGATTAGTTTATAAAACAGGTGCACAATGGCAAGCACAGTTTGGTCCGTTCGACTCCTATCAACATTTAGGTGACAAAGACTGGTCGTTAGTCGTGCAAGCGCTTGATCATTGGTCGGAAGAGGCGGCACAAATGATCGAGCCGTTTCGCTTTATTCCTCAATGGCGTTTAGATGACTTAATGGTGAGTTTTGCCACCCCAGGTGGTGGCGTTGGTCCACATATTGATTGGTATGATGTTTTTATTTGCCAAGGCTCTGGCAAGCGTCATTGGCGTGTGGGTGATAAAGGTCAGCACCGAGAATATGCTGCCCATCCTGCTTTATTGCATGCTGAACCTTTTGAAGCGATTATTGATGTTGAGTTAGCGCCTGGCGATATTTTATATATTCCGCCAGGATTTCCCCATGAAGGTATAACTTTAGAAACCAGTTTGAGTTTCTCGGTTGGTTTTCGTGCCCAGTCTGCGGTGAGTTTATTGAGCGGCCTCGCTGATCATTTAATTGATCATGAGCAAGGTGGGGAGTTAATTTCTGATCCAGAACGACAAATAACTCAACATAGCGGCGCAATCAATCATGCTGACTTTGTTAAGATAAAACAACAAATAACATCACTCACTCAAGATGACGATTCGCTGCGTGATTTTATTGGCATTTTTTATACTCAAGCCAAGCATGAGCTTGATTTGCAAGCCCACAATGAACTGATTGAATCTGAACATGTTATCTGTGCGATGACCGAGCACAATTTAATGCGCCTAGGTGGATTGAGAGCGTTTTATTTTCCAGAAACTTTATCGCAAGGACTTTGCTATATTGATGGTAAAGCGGTGAGCTTCCCCGCAAAAATTTCGCCAATAGTACAGTTGATGTGTGATCAAGTTGTTGTAAACACTGAACAGTTAAAGCCTTGGTTGAAAAATAATGATTTTATCGACTTTATTACCCAACAACTTACCGCAGGGTATTGGTATTTTTCTGATGCTTGAGCGTTATAGCCTTGCTAAAACTGTTTAAATGGCGATAATAGCGTCGCCTTTATTCCATTAGCTATTAACCACAGAACTGACTATGCGCCTCGATAAATTTATTTGTAAAAGCACCGAACTTACCCGCAGTGAAGCGAAAAAATTACTTAAAATCGGCAAAGTCACGGTAAATGACGTCATAGTGAAAGATCCCGCAACCCAAGTACATGAAAATAATACTATTTGCATTGAAGGCGAAACGCTAACTGCACGCAGTTCTCGCTATATTATTTTGCATAAACCAGTAGATACCATTTGTTCAAATGTTGATGAAATTTATCCATCATTATTGCACCTAGTTGAGGTCGATCGAGCTTTTGATATGCACATTGCTGGGCGTTTAGATGCCGATACTACCGGTTTAGTGTTAATAACAGATGATGGTCGTTGGTCACATAATATTATTTCACCAAAAAAACAGTGTGAAAAAGTTTATCGTGTCTGGTTACGTGATCCATTAAAAACTGACACAGAAGAGAAGTTTGTTCAGGGTGTACTGCTGCAAGGTGAAGATGATTTAACTCGTCCTGCAAAGTTACAACAAGTCGATGAACGTGAAGTGCTCTTGACTATTACAGAAGGTAAATACCATCAAGTTAAACGTATGTTTGCCGCCGTTGGTAACAAAGTTGTAGGTTTACATCGCGAGCAAATTGGTCCGATAAAGTTAGCCAATTTACCGCTAGGTGAATGGCGTTACTTAACTCAAACTGAGGTTGATGCTTTCTTATAAGTATTAAGTGTGAATACTGACAAATAGTAAGCATTGTTGTAGTCGCTTTTCTAGGCTGTAAATAAAGCCTAGCGATGAAAATAATTGTCGTTAATTTTATTATGTTCCTCACCAAGGTCGAGCTCAAATAGGCTTTCCCAAAGAGTATTAACACTAAAGAAATATATTATCCTGTAACAATTCCGGCTTTAATTTCATTTTGATAATTTTTGCGATTCATAATAAAATGGCTTTGCTTTGGACTCTGTTGGCTGTCCGAGTTTTATACTGTGTTTACTCTAGTTTTTGCCCCCCAATATTTTAGCCAACTAAATTTTTCCTAACCCAAACAGGTTATAGTCAGATAAGTTGAATTATGCGTATATTTATTTCCTCAATGCTACTGGTTTTTATTTCAGCATGTAGCCAGCCGATTTTACAAAAAGAAGTAAGTTATTTAACCGTACTTCATACTAACGATAATCATGGTCGATTTTGGCACAATAAACATGGTGAATATGGCATGGCAGCCCGTAAAACATTGATTGACCAATTACGTAGGGAAGCAAAAGCAAAAGGTCATTCATTATTATTACTTTCGGGTGGTGATATAAATACAGGCGTACCGGAGTCTGATTTACAATTCGCAGAGCCTGATTTTAAAGGAATGTCTGAAATAGGTTATGATGCCATGGCTATTGGTAATCACGAATTTGATAACTCGCTTGAAATACTTGATACACAGCAATCATGGGCAAACTTTCCTTTTTTATCTGCTAATATTTTTGACAAATTAACCAATACGCCTCGTTATCAGCCATATACAATAATAAAGAAAAATAACTTAACCATTGCCGTTATTGGTTTTACAACAACTGATACCGCAAAAATTGCTAACCCAAAACATGTTGGTAGCTTAACATTCAAAAAGCCTGAAGCTATTGCAGCCTCTTTGCTGTCAGAAATACAACAAAAACATCAACCAGATATTACCATTGCGGTAACACATATGGGGCATTACGTCGATGCTAACCATGGTGTAAACGCTGCAGGCGATATTACGCTTGCTCGTTCACTACCTAAAGGAGCACTCGATATTGTTGTGGGAGGACATAGCCAAGAGCCTGTTTGTATGGCTGAAAAAAACACAGTAGATGTAACATTTTCTCCTGGTAAACCGTGCCGCCCAGATCATCAAAATGGCACTTGGATCATGCAAGCACATGAATGGGGAAAATATGTAGGTAAAGCTGAATTCAAGCTAGAAGGTGGGCAACTGACTTTACTTAACTATGCACTGTTACCTGTTAATTTATATAAATTAGGAAGTGATGGTGAGCGTTTGAAGCAGTTGGCTAATGAATATATTGAGCCTAACCAAGCATTAAAAGCGTTGTTATTACCTTATCAACAACGAGGTGAAAAACAAGTTTTAGGTAACGTGGGCTATACAAATGGTAAGCTTGAAGGCGATCGAAACAAAGTACGTTTGCAGCAAGTCAACCTTGCTAGCTTAATTATTAGCGCACAAATGACTGCCGTAGAGGCTGATTTTGGCATTATTAGTGGCGGAGGAATTCGCGATAGTATTCAAGCGGGTGATATTAGTTATAAAGATGTTTTAAAAGTACATCCATTTAATAATCTCATTAGTTATATTGACTTAAGTGGTCAGCAAATACGGGATTACTTTTCCGTTGTTGCTAAATTTCCACCAGATTCTGGTGCCTATTTACAATATAAAAATATCAGCTTTAATTGGCAAAACGGTGAAATAGTGCATGTTAAGATCAAGGGGCAACCTATTGAGTTAAATAAAACCTATCGCATGAGCATTAATGCTTACAATGCCTCAGGCGGAGACGGATATCCAATGCTGACTGATCATCGAGCCTATGTCGCTACCAACAAAACTGACGCTGAAGTACTTAAACACTACATTGAGGTTAATACACCCATTAACATAGCGGATTACGCCGTTGATAACCTAGGGACTAATGCGAATTAGTTGCCGTTTATAGTTAATGCAGAGTGGGTGTTGATTTAATTTCTCAGTATCTGCTTCATACGCTTACACTCCTAAGTAGCAACGCCCTGATAATGACTTTACAAAAAATTGTTGGCTAAAATGTTGATAAACGATAACAGCCAACTTTTTTATTGTTATTAATTAGCTTGTTATACCTAACCTGAACTCAGGATAATGAGTGTTTGATACTCAAATGAATCAAAAGCTTAAGTGGCAAAGTAAACAGCGCCATTACGTGCTAGCCGCATTAACAATTTCAAGAATCGCCGGATGCTTTAATCTCCGCTCAGGAGAAATAATATAATAAGGTTCTTTGAATTCGTCAGTTCGACCTAAAATTTTAACGCCATATTTATCTGCAACGTATTCTTCGATAATCGTTGGGCTACTAAACGCCCCAAAACCTGTTTGGCCAAAAGACTTCATTAATGCGCTATCATCAAATTCAGCGACAACATTTGGCGTAATATTGTTTTTTTCTAACCATGATGATAAACGTGCTCTCATCGCAGATTTTTTGCTTTGCATAAGCCAAGGAAAGTTTGCTAAACATTGTGGAAACTCTTGGTGGCAATTTTTCAGTAAAGTTTGAGCTGCAAAAAAAGTAAATCCACTTTCAGTGAGTAAATGATTGTATGCTTTTACATGACTACCTAACTCAAGTGGTTGGTCGGTTAAAATGCAATCAATTTTATTGACCGATAAATCTGTTAATAAATGGTCCTGATCTCCTTCAACGCAAATCAAGCGAACAGGTTCACTCATTTTCAGTACTGGCGCTAGTAACTCGTGTGCCAATACTTTAGGTATAACGTCGGTTATGCCAACAGTGAATGTATGCCATATTTCTGGTTGTTTTCTTTTTAAAATATTTTTTACTTCATCTCCTAACTGAAAAATTTCTTCGGCATAGCTATAAATAAGCACTCCCATTTCAGACAAAGATAATTTCTTACCTTTTCGTTCAAATAAGTTGATACCGATTTGCGCTTCGAAGCCAGTTATTTGACCACTTATCGTTTGCGAGGTTAGGTTTAATCTTGTACTTGCTTTGGTAATGCTACCTTCAGTAGCGACGACATAGAAATAATACAGGTGATTATAATTTAAAGGACTCATGATTTTTTATCAGTTTTATTCGATGATAATGTAAACAATATTCGAATTTACCACCAACAACAAGTGCGCTATAACAATATGGTATTCGTAACTTATTTGATTGGAAAATTATGAAACATCGTAAAAATCGCTCTATATTTTTGATTGTTACTCAGTCTGCTTTTATTACAAGTAGAGCAAAAGTTCGTTGTTTTGCTATCGTATTGTTAACATCACTTTTGTCTTTTTCTTCGCTAGCAACTGAAGTAAATGGGGTTAATACTGATAAATACTTACTTAGCTCATGTAATGCTTTTCACACAACACATGATAACGCCAAGACGTTGCCGTGTGTTATGTACATTAAAGGATTTTTTAATGGTCTATTAAATGCTGGTAATGCCAGTGTTTCAAACATTGAAGAAAACAATAAAGAAACCTCTACATTAGTAGAAAGAGCATACGCTAATAGAGTTGGACAGCTAGCACACCGAAAGCCGTTAAGTCATTCATGTATAACGGTTGATGAGTTAAAAGTGCTTATTATTGAAAGCCTCTCTAATGATTTAACGAGTTCATTTCTTTCAGTAAAACAGCTTAATTCTTTTCTAATAAATACATTAACAACTGCATGTTCGTCTGGACAAAGTAATTAAGCGATGAAAATAGACATTCAAAATTGTTTGAGTGAGGTTGACCAGTCAATGGAAGAAGATATTCAACGTAAGCTTAGGCTTGCGCTATCAAAAATGGCGGCATATATCTCGTCTATTACTTTCATCGTATCTGAGAATATTGGCCCAAACGGCAAAACCGAAAAACATTGTTCGCTAACACTGTCACTTTATCGCATGCCAAATATAGTCACTGAAGAAACGCAAGCTGATCTGTACTTTGTCATTGATCGTGTTATCCAAAAAGCGGCACGGAGTCTTTCACGAAAGCTTTCATTGTAAAGGGTGATTAATCATCCTTTCTCTTAACAAAACAACGCTATTAAAATGGTTATTATTGAGGGTTTATGAAACATACAGTCAGCTTGTTTATTACATTGTCAGCATTTTGGCTGCTTAATTCAGGTCATTATTCGCTGTTAATTTTATTTCTTGGCTTCGTGTCTATCACGTTGGTTTTAGTCATAGCGAATAAAATGGATGTTGTTGATCAGGAATCCCAACCAATACATTTAAAGCGTAATATATTTGGTTATTTTGGGTGGCTTATCAAAGAAATTGTCCAAGCTAATATTACTGTGGTTAAACATATTTGGTTAAGCGGCGAGAGTATTTCACCTACGCTAAAGAAAATTAAAATTAGTCAACAAACTGATATGGGAAAAGTGATATATGCCAATTCTATTACGTTAACGCCTGGTACTGTGGCAATAGATTTGGTTGACGACGAAATTATTGTACATGCTTTGCTGTTGAAGGATGTTGAATCATTAGAAACAGGTGAAATGGATCGCCGTGTAACTATGTTGGAACGCTAATGTTATTTGCTGCAACGCTCGCTATTTTTATTACCATGCTCTTAGCAATCATTCGAGGTATTGTTGGGCCAACCTTGTATGACCGTATTTTGGCGGTCAACATGTTCGGAACAAAAACAGTACTCTTGATCGCTTTATTAGGTTTTGTTATGGGGCGACCTGAATTTTTGGACATCGCTATTGTATATGCATTGATTAACTTTATCAGTGTTATTGGCGTATTACGATATTCCGATACTCACCAATTTAAACATTCACCGACGCTAGATGATCCGGTCGAGAAGGAGGATTAAATGGATATAATCATAACAATTAGCAGTGGCTTTTTTTTACTGGTTGGTAGTTTTTTATGTTTCTCTGGCGGTATTGGCCTTTTACGTTTTCCTGACTTTTATACCCGTATGCATGCCGCTGGTGTTACCGATACGTTGGGCGCTGGTATGATTTTAGTAGGGCTAATGATAATTAGTACTGATCTTTTAGTGTTCTCTAAGTTAGTTCTGGTGCTGCTTTTAACCTTATTGATTGGTCCTACAACCAGTCATGTCTTAGCCAAAGCCGCTTATCATAATGGTTTAATGCCCAAAACTTTAAACAATCATGAAAAAAATAATGATAAGGAGACGTCGTCATCGAACCCTTAATTAATATTATTTTACTTACCTTATTGGTTATTGTTGCCTTTGCGATAATTCGCATGAAAGATCTGTTTGCTGTGGTTATGCTTTTAGGTATTTATGGGCTTATATCTGCGAGCTTCTTTATTGTTATGGATGCGGTTGATGTTGCATTTACTGAAGCTGCTGTTGGCGCAGGTATTTCAACTTTGCTGATGTTGGTTGTTATTGCGATGACTGGGCGAAAGGAGAAAGCTAATAGACATAAACCAATTTCGGCGTTATTCATTGTATTGGTTACAGGAGGTTTACTGATCTACGGTACTTTGGATATGCCACATATTGGTGCTGCAGATGCGCCAATTCACAAGCATGTCGCACCTCGATATATCAATGATTCAATGGCAGAGATTGGTGTACCTAATATTGTAACCTCGGTGCTTGCTAGTTATAGAGCATTCGACACTTTTGGTGAGGTAGTGGTTATATTCACTGCGGGCATAGGGGTACTAACACTGCTATCGGTTGCTCGTCGTAAAGAAAGTGAAGAAGAAATTTCATCAATCAATGACTCTATGCATGAGCAGCATCTAGTTATTCGTATTGTGGCCAAAATGCTGATCCCTTTTATTTTCTTATTTGCGCTTTATGTGCAATTTCATGGTGACTTTGGTCCTGGAGGCGGGTTCCAAGCGGGCGTGATTTTCGCTGCCGCTACTATTTTATATGCGATGCTATTTGGTTTAAGTACCGCCCGTAGGGTTATCAACCAAACATTTATTCAACTTATTGCCGCTATTGGTGTGTTGCTTTATGGCAGTGTAGGTATTGTCTCTTTAATGAGCGGTGGAAATTTCTTTGATTACAATGTGCTAGCTAGTGATCCTATTGCGGGTCAACATTTAGGTATTTTGTTAATTGAATGGGGCGTTGGTTGTACGGTTGCTTCAGTGATGATTATTATCTTTTTCAACTTTGCAGGGCGCCAAGAATTACATCAGCAAAAAGAACGCGTGCAAAATCAGGAGCCATCGTAATGTTAATGGATCTTTTTAATCACTGGGTTGTTATCACCCTGATGATGAGTGGTTTATATATCGTGATTGCTCAAGGCAACTTAATAAAGAAAATTGTTGGGCTGGCCGTTTTTCAAACCTCTGTATTCATATTTTATATCAGCATGGCTAAAGTTGAAGGAGGAACTGCCCCTATTTTAGCTGATGGCATCACTCAATATTCTAATCCTTTACCCCATGTACTTATTCTTACTGCCATTGTGGTTGGTATTGCTACCACGGCTTTAGGTTTGTCATTAGTGGTTCGTATAAAAGAAGCTTACGGCTCAATTGAAGAAGACGAAATTCAACAACAAGATAATCAAGCCTTGTCAGAAAGTAACAAGGAGAAAGAAGCGTGATAGCACACCTACCTATTTTGCAGGTGATTATTCCACTTATGGCGGCACCTATCTGTTTAATGTTAAAGCGTACTCAACTGGTATGGCTTTTTTCAATTATTGCAAGTGGTTTGGCATTTGCTGTCAGCATTTTGTTATTGCAACAAGTGTTGACATCAGGGGTGATCAGCTACGAGCTGGGTGGCTGGCAAGCCCCATGGGGAATAGAATATCGAATTGATAAGCTCAATGCGTTTTTACTGTTAATTATTTCAGGCATAAGTACTGTCGTTTTATTTGCAGCTCAAACCAGTCTTGAAAAAGAAATACCGAAAGATAAACACATTTATTTTTACATTTTGTATCTATTATCGCTAACCGGTATGTTGGGTATTGTTGCGACAGGCGATGCCTTTAATGTTTTTGTTTTTTTAGAAATATCATCGTTATCTGCTTATGCTTTGATCGGTATGGGTAATAAAAGACAAGCGCTTTGGGCTTCATATCAATATTTGATCATGGGAACCATAGGAGCCACGTTTATTTTGATCGGCATTGGCTTGATGTATCAAATGACCGGTACGCTCAATATGCATGATTTGTCACAACGTTTACCTGAAGTTGAACAATCACGTACTGTACTCGCTGCGTTTGCCTTTGTGATTGTTGGTGTATGTTTAAAGTTAGCGATGTTTCCACTACATTTGTGGTTACCTAATGCATACACCTACGCGCCATCAATTGTGACCGCATTTTTTGCCGCAACGGCAACCAAAGTCGCTGTCTATTTACTCATTAGGTTTACCTTTTCAGTTTTTGGCTTCTCATTTTCTTTTACGCATATCCCGTTGCAGACAATATTCATGGCGCTTGGCCTAGTTGGTATTTTTGTCGCTTCAACCTCGGCAATTTACCAAAATAACGTTAAGCAGCTTTTTGCCTATTCGAGTATCGCTCAAATAGGTTATATGATTGTAGGGTTTAGTTTGAGTACCGTAACAGGGTTAACGGCAACCTTATTGCATATGTTTAATCACGCGTTAATGAAAGGTGCAATATTTTTAGCCTTAGCGGCGGTTATTTTTCGAGTAGGTAACGTTGAACTTAATAATCTTCGTGGCTTAGGTCGTCAAATGCCAATGACCATGGCGGCAATAGTTATTGGCGGATTAAGCTTAATAGGTGTGCCGTTAACCGTTGGCTTTGTCAGCAAGTGGTATTTACTGATGGCGTTAATTGAACAAGGTTGGTGGCCTATTGCTGTGCTTATTCTTTTAGGGTCAATGTTGGCGGTTATTTATGTTTGGCGCATTGTCGAAGTCGCTTATTTCCAAGAACCACTTAACAAAAACTCAACCGTTAAAGAAGCGCCTATGAGTTTTCTTATCCCGATATGGGTACTTGTCATCGCTAATATTTATTTTGGTATAGATACTCGACTTAGTGTTGGGGTAGCAGAAGCTGCTGCTCAGAGTTTATTTGGAGTAGCATTATGAATATTACCTTAGAGTTAATGCTGCAACTCACGATTGTTATACCTTTATTGTCGACTTTTGCGATTGTTGTAACAGGAAAATCTCCTAACCTTCGAGAAAGTGTAACAATTGCATCTTGTTTAATATTAATATTTTTAGTCGTTAATTTATATCAAGGTGTATTAGCGGGTGAATCTATCAGTGTTTTCTGGTGGGAGCTTTTACCCGGTTTATCCATTAGCTTTGATATTGAACCACTGGGTATGTTGTTCGCGTTAATTGCTAGTTTTCTTTGGCTGGTGACAACGTGTTATGCCATTGGTTATATGCGTAGCCACCATGAAAAAAATCAAACGCGTTTCTATGCCTGTTTTGCCATCGCTATTGGCGCGGTGATGGGGCTGGCTTTTTCAGCGAACCTTTTCACTCTGTTTATTTTCTATGAGGTATTAACGCTTTCTACTTATCCTTTGGTGACTCACGCAGGTACTGAGAAAGCGAAAAAAGGTGGTCGTACTTACCTTGGTATTTTGTTGACTACCTCGATTGTTTTCTTTTTGCTGGCAATTGTCATCACTTGGTTTGTTGCAGGGACATTAGATTTTACACCGGGCGGTATATTTACTGACGACGTAGATAAAGTGCTGACTGGTATGCTATTAGTTTTATTTATTTTTGGTATTGGTAAGGCGGCGATTATGCCTTTTCATCGCTGGTTACCTGCTGCAATGGTTGCACCCACGCCAGTAAGTTCATTATTGCATGCGGTTGCCGTAGTAAAAGCTGGAGTATTCACCGTACTTAAAGTCTGTGTCTTTATCTTCGGTTTAGATTTATTGGCGGTGTTACCAACGACACAATTTCTGCTTTATTTGGCTGGCGCTTCAGTACTACTCGCTTCTATCATTGCCATGCGTCAAGACAACCTCAAAGCACGGTTAGCTTACTCAACAATTAGTCAGTTAGGTTACGTAACTATAGGTGCGCTATTAGCAACATCATCAGGGGTTATCGGTAGCTCTATGCATATCGCTATGCATGCTTTTGGCAAAATAACCTTGTTCTTTTGTGCTGGTGCCATTCTAGTGACCTTACATAAATCAAAAATTAGTGACATGCGTGGTATTGGCCTAAAAATGCCAATAACGATGGGCGCATTCTTTATTGCTAGCCTGAGTATTATCGGGGTTCCTCCTACAGGTGGAACATGGAGCAAATGGTATTTAATGATGGGAACCATAGAAACGGAACAGTTTATTTTGATGGTGATTTTAATGTTGAGCTCGTTACTTAATATTGCTTACTTATTGCCTATTTCTTTTCATGCATTTTTTCCAAAACTTAGCCGTTTTAATGCCTCTGCTAGTAGTACCAAAAGCTCGGAAAATAGATTGCCGATTTTTGACATAAAGGAAGCGCCTATGCCTTCACTAATAGCGATTGTTGTCACCACGTTAGGTTGTTTAACCTTATTTGTTTACCCCCAACCATTATTTGAGTTGGCTTCAGCAGTATTGACTGGTAGGGAATAGTTCATGAAAGATGAGAAAAAATACCTATTTGATGATCCCGAAAATATAAAGAGATTACTCAATATATTTTATCTTTGTTGTGTTTTGCTGGTCATATTGGACTTCGTTATTCATCGCCATACTATGCATGAATGGGATAGTTTGTGGGCTTTTTACCCCATCTATGGATTTGTCGGCTGTGTGGTTTTGGTGTTTGTGGCAACTTGGATGCGTAAACTGTTGATGCGTCCGGAAGACTACTATGACAGCCGTTCAATCGAATCTGTTAGTACCGATTCGCTTAACAAAAAGGCGCTGAGTAAAAATGCGATAAACGAAAAAGGAGCTTGTCATGTGGATGATTGATCTTCCGCCTTTTGTTCCTTTTTTTATCGGTGCACTCATGCTGTTATTTACTCGCGGCATGCTGCGTAGTGCGATAATGCTGGCTATTCCAATATTGAGCGCGTTTCACCTTTGGATGATGCCAGAAGGTGTTCACTTACAATTTGCCTTTTTTGATTACCAACTTATTCCTTACCGTGTCGATAAACTAAGCTTAATGTTTGGCTATGTCTTTCACATTGCAGCGCTAATTGGCATTATTTACTCGTTGCACCTTCGCGATACCTTGCAACAAGTTGCTGCAATGTTATATGCAGGAAGTGCTTTAGGCGCTGTATTTGCTGGGGATCTATTAACGTTATTCATTTTCTGGGAATTACTTGCGTTTACGTCTGTATTTTTGATTTTGGCTCGCAGAACTCAGCGTGCCTATGATGCGGCGATGCGCTATCTCATTATTCAAGTGCTTTCCGGTGTTATATTACTGGCTGGCGCACTTTTTTATGCCGCTGAAAATAATAGCTTAGCATTTGGCTATATTGGCTTAGACAGTATCGCTGGTTGGCTTATTTTTATTGCTTTTGGTATTAAATGTGCGTTTCCTTTTGCGCATAACTGGCTAACGGACGCTTACCCAGAGGCGACCGTAACAGGCACTGTTTTCCTTAGTGCATTCACCACAAAAATTGCAGTTTATGCGCTGGCCAGAGCCTACCCTGGCGTTGAGATTTTAGTCTATATTGGCGCAGCCATGACGTGTTTCCCTATCTTTTTTGCCGTCATTGAAAATGATTTACGTCGGGTATTGGCTTATAGCTTGATAAACCAAGTGGGCTTTATGGTGGTTGGTATTGGTATCGGTACCGCGCTTGCAATCAATGGAGCCGTGGCTCATGCCTTCAATGATGTTATTTTTAAAGGCTTGTTGTTTATGTCTATGGGGGCGGTATTGCACATGACGGGGCGTATAAATGGCTCTGACTTAGGGGGATTGTATAAAACCATGCCCAAAACAACGATTCTTTGTATCGTAGGCGCTGCTTCTATCTCCGCTTTCCCTTTATTTAGTGGTTTCGTCAGTAAATCAATGGTGATGACTGCCGCGCTTGAGGAAGGCTTTGATTGGGTCTGGCTAATGTTGCTTTTTGCTTCGGCAGGTGTTTTTCATCATGCAGGTATTAAGATCCCGTACTTTGCTTTCTTTGCTCATGATTCCGGTATCCGAGCAACTGATCCACCCAACAATATGTTGCTAGCTATGGCAATTGCCGCAGCGCTTTGTATTGCTATTGGTATTTACCCGCAAGCATTATATTCGTTGCTACCTTATGACACAGGTTATAACCCATATGATGCAACGCATGTGTTGGCACAAACACAATTACTGTTCTTCTCTGCGTTGGCTTTTGTTTGGCTTAATCTTAAAGGTATGTATCCACCCGAATTACGCTCAACGGTTTTAGATTTTGATTGGACTTATCGTCGTGCAATTCCAAGTGCTTTACAGAATGCGTTTAGTGTCATCTGGCGAGTAGACCATGCAATAAGAGATGCGGTTAAATTGAGATTAACGACTTACTTAGGTTGTTTTGCTGGAAAAAACGATCGACTGAGTTTTTTACTGTCACGAGATTATCCAACGGGTAGTATGGCTATGTGGGTGGCCGTAGTGTTAGCGGTATATTTGTTACTTAGTTTTATTGCATAAAAGTTACATCTTTGGATAAATTGGATTTAAAAAAGACTCAAGATACTGACGAGAGTAATAAGCTATAAAATGCAAACCTTGCTTTTTATAGCTTATTAAAGGGGGCACATTATGTTCCATGGATTATATTTAGCCTATCGTCGGTTATCTTATTGCTGGCTTTGGTCCGCAGGCACTTGGCCTAAAGTTCACCACATCGAGAAACTCTGTTATATATTGCTTGCTGTTTCCCCTGGGTTTGAAATTGAATATTAAAAGGTAATTCAAAACTTAAATTTGGGCCAGCGTACTCGGCCATATAATCATTAATATCACCTTGCTAACGTATATAGCTTTTGTGTTGTATCTGACTTTGATTGTCAAAACCTAGCAGACTGTGCTGTTGAATTAGTAAGAAAAAGCATGCCAGTTGTAAAACCTGAAAATTGACGTCTAATATTATGAGCAATCTTAATCCATTTTGCGCACTGAAGGCATTAGTAAACAATCATGGCTAATGTCCGTTTTAAGCTCATTGCTGCCGTTGGCATTTCATCACTTTTACTATTTTCTGTCATGTTTACAAGGCTAGGTGAACGCCAGAATAAATTAACATTATCATTGGTAGGGATTAAACTAGGTGACGTAAAAGTAGATCGTCTTGTTAGTTAATGAGTAATTCTTGAGCTAATTTATTAGCTGTTCTATATCCGTGAAATAATGTGCCATCGCTTAAAACAATTCCAGGAGTACCTCTCAGTCCCATTAACTCACCCAATTTATAATGGTGGCTAACGGGGCTGTCTTTGCATAAATTAAGAGAGGAACGTTTATTTATCATTAAACCATCAATGCTTTTTTTTCGATTTTTGGAGCACCAAGCTGTTGTCATCTTTTGATAGGTTTCTGAATATAGACCCGATCTAGGGTAAGCTAAGTATCTAATTTCTATTCCGAGTTCATTCATCGTAATAATTTGTTTGTGTAAGTCTCTGCATGCGCCACAGTCAACATCCATAAACGCGTATACAACGGCTTTTATTTCTCCTTTTGGCTTGTAAACAACCGTACTTTTTATATCTATTTTTGAAATAAGCTCCTTTCTTCTCTCTTTCGCATTGACGACCGTAATATTAATTATTTCTTTAGTTGAACTATTAAAAAGATCTCCTTCAAAAAAATAGCCTGAGGAATCTGAGTAATAAATAACTTTTCCTCCACTAATATTTACTCGATAAAAGTCTTTTAATGGA
>UEXM01000795.1_pt1 | contig 21407 bp, 21 predicted proteins | sample 1796661 | NCBI WGS metagenome assembly UEXM01 (sample SAMEA4772469, study PRJEB27181) | metagenome | reverse complement strand
GTACACCCTAATGTCTATCTTGGACTAGCTGCGGGTGTTAATCAGACACGTAATTTTCCTGAAGGTATGGGAACACCTGCCATGACACTAACAGGACTTACACCAATAGAACGTCTTAAAACAGCAAATGATAGTAGTGGTTTTGTACTTCTTTCATTAGAAGTTATGAGGTTTACTACTGCAGATGATGATATGATCGCTGAGCCTGTTGCAATGGGATTGCTTGTTGAAAAGACAAAGGAAGAGTTTATGGCTTTGCAACCTATTGAGGAAGATTTAGATGATCTTATGGAAGAGGATCTATTAGAGGAATAATTATATAATCTTTAAAGACAAAAAAAGAGCCAGCATATATGCTGGCTCTTCTTATTTATAAAACTTGGCTTGTTATTAACGGGATGGATTAAAACTGTAGAACTGTGTTCTGTAATAAACGCTACCAGCTGAAACAGCTTTAGCAGATACTTGAGCAACGTTAGTAAGACCACGAAGTGTAATACTTTCACCTGCACCAAGTGCAAGCATATTACTATCATCTTCATAACCCATGTCATATATAGCAAGGTTACCTGATGTTTTGTTAATAATAGTAACTTCAGAACAAGGCTGACCACCAGTAAGTACCGGTGTCGTTGAAACAGTAAAGGCTGGAACTTCAGCACCTGTAAGCATTGTCAAAGAAGTGGAAATATTTTGATTGAAGGATCTACAGATATTGTAGTTAACATATCCAGATCCATTATTAGAGTTATCAGCCATACTATTATTTAATACTACTGTACTGATTTTCAAATATTTTAGTTTACTTTTTTGCGAATTGGTATTAAATATATATGATGTCAATGCGCTCACGTACAGATCACTCTATTCCAGAGGATATTAATTACTCTGCTACTATTGGCGGTAGACGTGAGATTAAGTATATACCTTTCACAGCTGTTAATGAGGGTACAGCCCCTGCATCTATTAATGAAGGTGCTACAGGTAACTTTACTTTTACAACAAACCTAGGGGATGGTACATATAACTTTACAGTTTCCCCATCATCAAGGGTAACAACTTCTGTCGGTACATTTTCAGTATCGAGTGGTACAGGTACAGTTGCCGTTATACCAATTACAAATACCCAGCGTCAAGATGATGTTGATTGTGTTGTTAGGATTAAGAACCCAGCTAACGATACTTTATTGGTAACTCTATCATCTGAAATTATTGATGACTCACCAATTACTCAACCAGCTGTTGGCTTTGTTGAAGTTACATCTAAAGGTGATACATGGAAGTATGAAGACTCAGATGCTGATTTAGGTACAGAGTGGAGGTACTCTACTTATGATGATAGTAGCTGGTCAAGTGGTGTAGGTCAACTCGGCTTTGGTGGTGATGGTGAGTCAACAACTCTCGGTATTGGTAACATTACATACTACTTTCGAAAGACAATTACATTAGATGATGCTGATACATATGATAGCTATGATATTGATGTAACATATGATGATGGCTTTGTATTTTATGTTAATGGTGTTATTGTAGCAGATGCCAATATGAATACATCTTCATATAACCACTCTACACTTGCTACAGCTACAGTATCAAACAATGCTCAATATACAGCAACAATACCAGCATCAGCATTTAAAGATGGTGAGAATATTTTAGCTTGTGAAGTTCACCAAGCAAGTACTGGTAGTTCTGACCTCGGTTGGGATGCTGGTCTTTCTGCTAGAGAGATTGCTGACTATGTATTATCAGGTCCAGCAACATTATCAGAAGGTGCTGCAGCTGGTACGTATACTTTAACACTTAAGGATGGTATCTCTAATGGTACATTCTTCTTAAGACCAGTACAATCAAATGGCTTTGTTGAGACTGAACAATCTATTACTACTTCAGGTGGTACCGGAACTACAACATTCTCTGCAGCACCTGATACAGACTTTACAGAAGGTAATGTATTAACCAACTTACAGCTATGGACAGCTACTGGTGGTTCAGGTACATTTCTTCAATCTATTTCTACAACAATTATTGATGTTGATCCAGGCTCCACAGGTCCTACACCTGGAACATATGAACAGTTTGCCTTTGGTGCAACATGGAAGTATTATGACCTCGGTACAGATCCAGGAGCTTTCACAACTACTGGATATGATGATAGTGGTTGGTCAAGTGGTGCTGGTGAGCTAGGTTTTGGTGATGGTGATGAAGTAACCACAATAAGTGACGTTAATCAGATCTCTAACCAATTCAGAAAGACTATTAATATTACTGATGGTGATCAATATGAAGAGATTGATTATGATATTAAGTTTGATGATGGTGTAGTTCTTTATATTAATGGTGATGAGCAAGCAAGATCATCTAACATGACTGCTGACCCTGCTGTATGGAATACTGCTGCAACTGGAACAATTAGTGATACTGCAAGATTGACTGGAACAATACCTGCTTCTGCTCTTGTAGATGGTAACAACTATATTGCTGTTCTTATATCACAGAATAATACATCTAGTTCTGACGTATCATTTAATATGGGTCTATCAACAGTTAAGTTAGCTACTTACTATACCTTAGATGGAAGTTCTTCTGTTATAGAAGGTAACACAGCAAGCTATACTGTTGCAACAAATGCAGGTGATGATACATATTATTACTCAGTAGCCCCTACTGGTCACTTTGTAGAGGAAAATGGTAGCTTTAGTGTTACAGGTGGAGTATTTGGTACTGGTGCATTTACACTCTCTGCAGCACCAGATGGTACATCAGGTGATACAGATGTTACAGTTTCTCTTAGAACTGATTCAACAAGTGGTACAGTCAGAGATACCAAAGTTACAACAGTAGTAGAAGCTGGTGGTGCAGTAGCAGGTTGGACATCATTCCAACAAGGTACTGATAGTTATGCAGGTACAACTGACACATATGTTCAATCTGGCGCTAATACCGGAACAAATAGAGGTGCCGCCACAGCAGTTGTTATAGATAAAAACACCGCTAACGAACGATTTGGTTTTGTTAAGTTTGATGATATTGAAAATGCATTTACCGATAATACATCAGTAACAGTTGTTTCAGCTGGTATGACAGTTCAGATTAACTCAGAAGGTCAAGGTGTTAGAGTATATAAAGCTCATGAAGCCTTTGCAGAGAGCACAACATTTAATACAATTGGTACAAGACTTAATGGTGGCATAACAGCTAACAATACTGTAGGATACCCGGCATCTGCAATGTCAGTTCCAACAGTTGTACTTGATGCTAATGGATTCACAGGTCAATCACTCTTTGAACTTGATGCATCAACCGTACAAGAATGGATTAATAATCCATCAGTTAACCATGGTATGGTGTTTGTTGCTGATCACTCCAGTGATGGTCTTCAGTTCAGATCTAGTGAGCAAGGTACAGTATCACAACGCCCAATGCTTACAATAGCCTACACAGAATAATATGTCAAGAGTACTTCCAGATTTTACAAAAACATTAAAGCAAGTCGATAGAGGAATATTCTATAGGCAAAGGTATCTTGGTACAGGTGGTACACTTGGTAGAGGTCTTGCTAACTTTGGAACTGCATCTGCTGCAGCAACACATGATGATGGGTCAATGGATGAGATCTCAGGTATCTATGCAATGACCAAATCTGGTAATGAGAATAACTTTGTAGTTGTTGATGACTCAGTCAACACAACAATGTTTGTTATTGATAGAGACTCTGATAAGGTATGCACCATAGCTTTGAATGGCGTTACATGGAGTGATGCTGAGGAAGTATCAGGTTATAAAGATCTTTCAACAGGTGTGAGTTATATTCTCTTAATGGAGTTTGGTGATAACAGTGCCAATAGAACTACTAAAACAATCTATAGATTTGAAGAGCCAACCATTACTGGTTCTAACCTTACAGTATCTACTTTTGATACTATTGACTTTGTATACCCTGCATCCCCAATATGGGAAGGTGGAGGTATATTAGGTGATGCTGAAGCCTCATTTGCATGTCCAGCTGATGGAAAGATCTACATCATGTCTAAACGTGAGACAAGAAACTTTATCTTCTCACTCCCAATTCAAGCTTCTTATACAGGTACTCAAACATTAACCTATCATGGTGAGATGCATGCTGATGTTGTTGAAGAAACCGGTGGTGTTATATCACCTGCTAACGCTGTTGCTGCTTGTATTAGTAATGGTCTAGACAATGTATTAGTTAAGACATACAATAAGGTTTATCAGTTCTATAGAACAAATAGATCAGATGATTGGGCAACAGTAATGACTCTTTCAGCACCAACAGAAGAAACAAACTATGTTGGTAGAGGTGATGCACCTTCGCAAGAACGTCAGGGCGAGGCTATGTGTTTTGAGTATAACGATAATGGTTACTTTACAATATCAGAATTTAATGGTCAATCAAGTACACCTTTCTTCTACTATAAGTTTAATAACTTTACAATTCCAGAAGGTTCCAACGACTTTACAATTAGTATTAAGCAAGGTGTAAATGGTTATGCAGGTGCTAAGGATACGTACATTGATGGTGGTACCCCTACTGTAAACTATGCTACACTACGCAACATGATTAGTGATAAGCAAACTACAGATGCTTTAGAGCGTTATACTATTGAAATATATGAAGATCTTGGCTCTATGTTTGGACCATCATCTGGCAATGTTGTAGTTACTGAGGCTAGTCTCGATTACGTTGTTGGTGTTGAAGGTCAAGGCATTACTCTTCATCAAATAACTACATCTGCAGAAATTGATATTGATACAGTAACATACAATACATTAGATGGTACTCTTATTAACTCTGGTAATGAAGCATACAATACCACAGCAATGGGTACTTGGTTAGGTGCTGATACCTTTACTGGTGCAATTAATATACCAGTATCAGCAAGTGTTATTCAATCCTTTATTAGAGGTGATAATACTGCACAACCAGGATGGTTTGGTCTTGGTTCACACCCTACAGATGGTCAGCAGCTATCATCAGTTGATACACCAGAGGTTGCTGATAGACCTCAACTTAATGTAACATACACACTTGAGGCATAGTAAAAAAAAATCTACTCTAAGAGTGGCTTCGGGTATTAAATAAAGGTATGGCAGCTTGCGAAATTACACCTCTCTCAGCTTTTCTATCAACCAATCTTACGAATAAGATTGATTGTTACGGTAGATTGGGGGATCGTATCAAAAGATCATTAGGTTACCCTCTTGTTTCTGTTGAGATACATCCCGATCAATTGCATGAGAATATTCAGATTGCTGCTGAATACTTTACTAAGTTTGCTGGTTATACAAGAGAGTATTTGATCTTCGATTCACAGCTGTATGAAACAAATAAAGGCATCCGTCTAGATATGCTCTATACTCTAGCTAATACTGATCTTGATTCTAATGCTAAGAAAGTAGCTGGTACAAATCCATTAGGTCCAGATCCATCCTTCTATGCTGAAACACCTGATATTGTATATACATCTTTAACTGATGTTGTAGGTACTACTTTTAGTTCAAGCTCTGCTCTCTCTGCTGACTTTGAAGATGGTATTGATGCAGGTGAATTATTTGATCATACATTAGTAGATACTCTTACAACTTTTGACGAAACTCTTTCTGCTACATTTAAACCTAATAAGCGTAGAACAATTAAACGTGAAGGTGATTGTGCTGATGCTGGTATTACAACATATCAGAACATGTATGATTATGACATCATGGACTATAGGAAAGTTATTAGTGTTACTGAATTTGAAGAAGGTTCAAATCAAGGCATTAATAGTCTCTTCTCTCTTGAACAGACAATGGCGCAACAAACATACTTCTCATATGCTATGGGTAATTATGGCTTCGATCTTGTATCGTGGTATACAATGAAGGAGTGGATTGATACTCGTGAGAAGATGCTCGCACTTAAGAGAGACATTACTTTTGATGATAGAACACAATACTTGAAGATGTATCCTCAACCTAAGAAGGATAAGTTCTATGGTGTACTTGCTTGTTATATTGAGAAGCCATTACGTGATGTTATTAAAGAGCAGTGGGTATATGAGTATGCATTAGCACTCTCTATGATTACAGTTGGTCGTGTACGTGGTAAGTTTGGTAGTGTTAATCTTCTCGGTGGTGGTGCTCTTAACGCAGATCTTGGAGCAGAGGGTGCAGCTAAGAAAGCTGAACTTGAAGAAACATTAATGACTGGCGCTACTTCTGGATTTGGTGATAACGACCCTGTTGACTTCTTTGTTGGGTAATGAATAAGAATAGTAAGTATCGTCAAGGAATATTTGTTCCAACTAATTTGGACAAGTTCATTGGTGAACGTGCTGTTTATAGATCTGGCTTAGAATTAAAGTTCTTTCGCTTTTGTGATAACAATGCTAATGTATTAAAGTGGGGTTCTGAGAATATTAAGATACCATACTTCAATAAGTTAACTGGTAGAACTCATAGATATCATATAGATAACTATGTTGTAATTAGAGAGGGTGATAAGGTTACTAAATATTGTGTAGAGATTAAACCTTATAAGCAAACTCTACCACCTACAACCAAGTATAAGAAGAAGAGTAATCTTATATACGAGCAGAAACAATATGTAACTAACCAATGTAAATGGGAGGCTGCTAAGAAATATTGTGAGGGTAGAGGTTATAAGTTCTTAATTTTAACAGAAAGAGAGATTTCATAGCTTGTTGACATAAATATATGTATGTCACTTAAACTTAACCTTGTTTGTGAGAATCCTGATATCAATGACCAATTTGAGGTTATTGAAGAGCAGACCAACAAGAACAGCCCATCCAACCTTTTCATTAAGGGACCGTATATGATGGCTGAAGATGTAAACCGTAATAAGCGTGTTTACCCACTTGATGAGCTTGAACGTGAAGTTGCCGTTTATAACGAAACTTTTGTAAAGCCAGGTCGTGCAATGGGAGAACTCAACCACCCTACTACAGCTGATGTTGACCTCGAGAGAGCTTGTCACATGGTAACTGAACTTACACAAGACGGAAACGTATTTTACGGTAAGTCTAAAGTACTTACAACACCTTGCGGACAGATTGTTCGTGCATTGATCAATGATGGTGTTAAAGTTGGTATGTCTTCACGTGCTCTTGGTAGCCTTGAAGAAGGTTCCAATCACAATGTTGTACGTAACCTTAAGTTGGTTGCTGTTGATTGTGTTGCTGATCCATCATATCCAAAAGCTTTCGTTAATGGTATCCTTGAATCTAAACAATGGGTTCTTGCTGATAGTGGTAAGTATGAAGAAGCATATGACCAGTTCGAAGAGAGTGTTGGTAAGCTTCCTAAGAAGGACGTTGAGAAATACCTTCTTGAAAGAATTATGAATTTCATTAACAAAATTTGATTTTAACAATAACCTAACTAAATAACTGTATGTCTGAGGAACAAAAACAAGAGCCTACGCAGGATATCTCTACAAAAGCCAAAATTGTTAAGTTTATTGACGCACTTTCCGACGAAAAGTACGCTAGCGCTAATAAATATTTACAATCAGCTGTTGAGGATAAGTTGACAGATAAAATCCGTCAGGCAGCAGGAAAACCAATCTTTAAATAAACCATGAGCAAAGAAAAATTACCAAAAGAAATCGAAGAGGTTCTCACTACTGAAAGTGTAGAAGCTATCGAGACAGCATTCAAAGAAAAGCTTGAGCTTTCCGTTGAAGCCGCCCTCACACAACAAGATGACCTTTATGCTGAGAAGCTTGAGACCCTTGTTGCAAGCATTGACAAAGACCACGCCGCTAAGATGGAGCGCCTTGTTGAAGCTGTTGATACAAACAACGCCAAGAAACTTGCACAAGTCGTCAAAAAGTACGAGACTGAGCTTAATGAAGGTGCTGTTGAATTTAAAGAGACTCTTGTTGAGTCCATATCCACTTATATTGAAGAGTACATTGATGAAGCTGTTCCAGCTGAAGCCATCATGGAAGCTACCCGTAATAAGGAAGCTCTTAACGTTCTTCACAACCTTCGCAATACACTTGCTGTTGACTCTTCTCTTATGGCTGAGAGTGTTAAGACTGCAATCGTTGAAGGTAAGTCTGAGATTGATGAGCTTAAAGCTGAAATCGCTAAACTTAAGTCCAATAACGAGACACTTACTGAAAGCTACAATGACGCTAAGAGCGCTGCTTTCCTTGAGAATCGTACTGCTAAGTTTAATGATAAGAAGTCCGCTTATCTTAAGAAAGTTTTATCTGATAAATCTCCAAAGTTTATCGAAGAGAATTTCGAATATACTGCCCGCTTATTTGACCGTAAGGAAAAAGAGCAGATGGAAGTTATTCGTGAGGAAGCCATCAGTAATCGCACTGTGAAAGCTGATGCTCCTAAACCAGTTGTTGTGGAAAAGGTTGAACCTTCTATTCCTGAGAACCCTTACTTAAGTGGGTTGGATAGAATGAAGTAAGATTTTTAAACATACAATGAGGTGCTAGTCACCTGAGTTACTTGGGCTTGACCCATGAAGGTTGAAATACAAAACAAAGAAAAATAAAAATATGAATAAACCACAATCATTTATTGATAAAGATCGTGCTGACAGCTTGCTTGAAAAGTGGGCTCCAGTACTTGACTACACATCTGATAGCGTTGCAGCTATCGAAGATGCTCACACCCGCCTTAATACTGCGGTACTCTTGGAAAACCAAGAGAAATGGTGCCTCGAGGAGAGTAACACAGCTGGCCCTGGTGGCGCGCTTGGTACTGCTGCTGGTGGCAATTTCGCTCCTAATGCTTCTACATCCAGTGATAGCTACGCTTCTGGTGATCAGCGCCTTCCTAAGGTTCTTATCCCAATGATCCGTCGTACATTCCCTGAGCTTATCACTAACGACATCGTTGGTGTTCAGCCAATGAGCGGTCCTGTTGGTCTTGCATTCGCTTTGCGTTATGCTTACCAGTCACAGGAACTCGGTTCTGGTGTTGACGGTTCTTCTGTTGCTACTGGTAACGGCGGTCACAAAGGTGCTTATGCAGGTACAGCAGCTAATGCTGAGCTTGGTTATCAGCTTCTTGACACTCGCTTCACTGGTGCTTCTTCTGACGACCTCGTTGGTGATGCTGACTACTGGAATTTCTCTGATCAGGACAAGGGTGTTGCAAACATTCTTTCTGCTTTCGAAATCACTGGTAACATTCCACAGGTTGAAGTTAAGTTCGAAAAGACTGCTGTTGAAGCTGGTACACGTCGCCTCGGCGCTCGTTGGTCAGTTGAACTTGAGCAGGACCTTAAGAACATGAACGGTATCGACGTTGATGCTGAGATCACAAATGCTATGTCATATGAGATCCAAGCTGAAATCGACCGTGAGATGCTTATGCGCATGATCCAGTCCGCTCTCGGTGCTGGCTTTGGCCCAGGTTTCTCCGTATGGTCCCCAGCTTCTGCTGACGGCCGTTGGTTGGTTGAGCGTAACCGTGACTTCTACCAGCGCTTGATCGTTGAAGCTAACCGCATTGCTGTACGTAACCGTCGTGGTGCTGCTAACTTCATCGTTGCTACTCCACGTGTATGTGCTATCCTCGAGATGCTCCCTGAATTCCAGTGGGTACCTGTTGCAGGTGACATCAATACACAGCCAGTAGGTATTGCTAAGGTTGGTTCACTTGGTGGTCGTTTCAATGTTTATCGTGACACACGCACTGAAGTACAGAATGGTAACTTCGGTCAGTCCGGTAAGTACACTGGTGGCGACACTGGTATTGAGTACGCACTTCTTGGTTATAAGGGTCCTGAGTTCTACGACACAGGTATCATCTATTGCCCATACATCCCAGTTATGGTTCAACGTACAGTTGGTCCTAACGACTTTGCACCACGTGTAGGTCTCTTGACCCGCTACGGTGTTGTCGACAACATCTTCGGTAGTAATCTTTACTATCACGTTGTTATCGTTCAAGGTCTTGGTACTGAGTTCACCCCAGGTAGCTCTTCTGTATACTTCTAGGATAACGAGGTTTAAGACCTCATCCTATTATTAAATTAAACTTAGAGCGGGTCCAGAAATGGACCCGTTCTTTTTGTCTATACTGCTAGCCAATAGCATAAATAATAATACCATGGAAAATAACGAAACCCCTAAACAAGATGACGCGGAAGTTCTTAGTCCGGTTGTTAAGAAGAAAGCGGCTGTCAAGAAGGTTGCTAAAGAAGCTCCTAAGGCAGAGCCTAAGAAGGAAGAAGTAAAGAAGGATGATGCAGCTGCTGCTAAAGAAGCTCGTCGCCGTCGCCTTCTTGGATACGCGTAAATAACTAAATCACACACATAAGACGAAGCAGTAGGGAGACCTACTGCTTTCTCTTTGGAGCCCTATTGCTCTCCCTATTTTAACCTAATCTACTGTATATTTATATATGTAGAATTAACCTTCTAGATCCTTAACTCTCTGTTCAAGCTCTTGTACCGCTTTAACAAGGATAGGTACGAGGTAATCAGAGTTAAGACCTAATTGCTCAGGGTTAGACTCAGACACAATAACCTTAGCACCATCTTCTGTTCCTTGAATGTCTTGAGCCAAGAAACCATAACGACATACACCATCATTAGCAGAGGACGTTCTTGTCTTTCTATATTTGAAAGCTTTAGGTTTAAGATCACCAATAAACTCTAAACCATGATTAAGGTCAGTAATGTCCGTCTTATCACGTTCATCTGAAACTGCTGTCCAGGCAACCTGAATACAAGCTGCTGTTATAGAGTTACTACCAAGCTTAATTGTATTAGCACCACATGAGCAAGCATTGTAACCAATAACAATACTGTTACTATCATTGTTATCTTTACCACGTGTATCACGACCAATATAAATACTATCAGAAGCAGCTGAAAGTGTAGTACAACCATTGGCAAAGTAAGTACCTGCATTATCACCAATAGCTACAGAATAGTTACCAGTAACACTACTACCGAAAGCATTATGTCCTAATGCTGTATTACCAATACCATTAACGTTAGATTGAAGAGCACATTCACCAACAGCAAAGTTATCATTACCAGTTGTATTATTAAACATAGCACGATAACCTAAAGCAGCGTTATTAGAACCTACTGTATTACACTGCATAGCAGCTGTACCAATTGCTGTGTTATAATCACCGCCCCAGTTATCATATAGAGCATACTGACCCATTGCCATGTTATGATCACCAGACAAAGCATAGAAGCTAGCTTGTTGACCGATACTAACATTATAAGAACCAGTAGTATTACAAGCCATTGACTTAGTACCTAAAGCAACGTTACATTCACCTGTTGTATTCTCAAATAAAACTTCTTGTCCAATAGCAACGTTATCCTCACCAGTAACTGCTTTAATCATGGATCTACGTCCAATAGCAACGTTATAACAACCAGTAGTAGAACCACATAAAGCGTTATGTCCGAGTGCAATGTTATCACAACCACTTGTAATAGACTTACCAGCAGTATTACCAAGAGCAACGTTACGATCACCACCAATGATAGAGCAGAGAGACTTAAATCCTAGACCAGTGTTAAACTCACCAGTTGTAAGTGCAGCCATAGACTGTGAACCAACTGCGGTGTTGTTACAACCAGATGTAGTATCTCTTGCAGCACACAAACCAATAGCAACGTTACAATCACCTGAACCAACACCACTACCCATTGCTTCTCTACCAATAGCAACACTATCAGTAGTTGTAGTTACATTGAACATTGCACTAGTACCAATAGCAACATTATCATCACCAGTAGCTGCAATACTATCTAAAGCATTTACACCAATAGCAACACTACAACAAACTGCATTAGCATCTTTCATTGCAGCAGGACCAATAGCAACGTTATTAAAACCAGATGTCATTGCATTAGCTGCACAGCAACCAATACCAATGTTAGCTATACCACCGGCACCAACTTGAACACCATACTTAATATTGCTGCTAGAATCATTGGCACAGATATTATCTACAGCAAGTGCACCAGCAATTGTTATAAGTGAAGAGCTTTCTGTTACAATACTATCTTCAACATTATCACCACCTGAGTTATATTTAGTAAGTTTATTGGCTGTACCCGAATCAACACCACTACCACTACCAGCTTCATCACAGAAGATATCAAATAGATCTGTACCACCAGAAAGAATTTGACCGGCTACTTGAAGTCCTGTTCCATTAATAAGCTTAAGGTCTGTATGTGTTTGTCTTGCAACAATAGTCTGTGTACCCGATTTATGAACTGCCGTTTCAATTAAACCATGTTCGGCCCCATCTGTAACATCGGCAACCTTACCAGTAATCTTTGAATAGACAACTTCCTGATCTGCATCATTCTCACCTTTGAATTTAATTTGACCAAGATAATCACCAGCAGCTGGTGAACCAGAATTACGCTTGAATGTTTGTATTGGAGCAGCATCTGAACCTGAATCTGTTGTTGCAAGTATAAAAGAATCAACTGATGGAGTACCAGCATTAGCACAAATAGTGCCTGTAAATGATTTTGTACCAGCAATAGATTGTGCACCTGATGTTCTTACAACTGTAGAGTCAACTGTAACTTCTGGAGTATTACCACCAGAAGAGTCAATACCATCACCACCAGTTACACCAGTCACTGTACCGGTACAATCTGTAAAGCTTGATATATCACCGGCAACCACTGTACCAGTACATGTTGTATATGATGCTGTATCAACACTACCATCAGCTTTAAGAAACTGACTTGATGTACCATCATGCTTAATAAAGGAATCTCCTTCAATACAACTACCAGCTGAAACTGTTGTATTAACAGTCAGCCCATTTTTAATTTTAAAGTCGTTATTTAATGCCATAATTCAGGATCACTTTCCCCTTGGTTACTTATACATATTTAATAGGAAAGCCTGGTATTACTACCAGGCTCTCTATTTTAGTTAAATTGTATTTAATTCTTAGTAAGTTGCAGTACCCTTAACAACTGCTGTTGTTGTTGCAGAAGCTGCTGTAATATCAAGGTCAATTGTTGAACCTGTTGTTGAAATTGTTACATCTGCAAGTTGTGAAGCTGCTTGAGCATCTACTATTGCATATGTTGTACCGCTAGCTGCTGTACCATTATATACTGCAAGTACTTCAAAGGCTGTAATATTAACACCTTTAATAAGTGTTACTTCAAATTTAGCAGACTTGAGACCGGACTTAGCAAATGTTGTTACTGTTGTTGCTGTTGTACCAACTGTACCAGTAAAGGTTTTATCTTCAGAATATCTAGCACCACCTGTTGCAAATACCTGTAAAGCATGATCAGAGTCAATCTTAGTATCAGAATCAATAGTAACAAGTGAACCTGTATCAGTAATGGATGAATCGCCAATTGTACCTGTACCGTTTGTATACTTAGGTACTTTGTTTTGTGTACCTTCACCATCAACAAGTGCTGTACCCCATACCTTAGCATCAATCTCGTCAGTAGAAACGTTATTACCATCCATGATAACAACTGTATTATCAGTTGCTGTTGGAAGACCTGTGAAGCTCGCTGCAACAAATGATGGTGAATCACCAACTTGTAAACCAAGATCAACATCAGTATTGTTACCAGCTTGATCTGTAAGTCTCATTGTACCCTGTGAGGCAGCTGAACCTGTTGTAATATTACCAGCTGAAAGACCTTGAAGAACTGCTAACTGAGCATCTCTTGCTGAAACATCAACACCATCAACTGTACCTGTAACAGCAATGTTACCACCAACTTCAAGCTTCTCTGTTGGGTTATCAGTAGAACCACCAATACCAACATTACCAGTATCACCAATAACCATTTGACCGCCTTCTGTATCAACGAACTTAGCAATTGGCTGAGATATACCAGTCTGTTCAGCATAAAGAGCTGGACCAGTACCGGTGTTAATTACGGAAAGAGCAGATGTTGTACTAACACTTGTATCAAGACATGTGAATGTACCCATTACGGACAAGTTGTCTGTGATTGTTACTCCACCAGCAATATTAATGGCATCATTAGAACCGTTTTGTGTAATAATAGAATCTGTAACTGTATTAGCATCAGACCACATTGTGATCTTATTAGCAGTACCAGAACCATCGATAAGTGTCGTGCCCCAAACACGTGAGTCAATAAAGTCTGTCTTAACTTGACCACCATCACTAACAAGTACTGTATTGGATACACCAGCTACTGTACCAGTACCTAAAGTAACAGCACCACATAATGTAGTATTGTCATCAATAATTGTAGTACCACCAGCTGAGTCAATTGTAAGATTACCAGAAGAAGTATCAATCTCATTAGCACCTGTAACACCAATCTGAATATTATCAGCAGTTACACCAGCAAAAGAAGGACTATCAGCAGTTTGAAGACCTGTATCAACATCTGTATTGTTACCCGCTTGGTCAGTTATACGAACTGTGCCTTGTGATGGGCTAGAAGCGCCAGTAATGTTACCAGCAGAAAGACCTTGGAGAATAGCCAATTGAGCTGCATCAGCTGCAATATCACGACCATCTACTGTACTTGATGTTGTAAGAGCACCATTAAGTGCAAGACCACCGAATGTTGGTGAGTCACCAGTTTGAAGACCATTTACGTCGATTTGTGATGTTGTATTGCCAATGTTGGTTACAGCTATTTGGCCCTGAGCTGAACCTTCTGCAATACCATCAATAACTGCATTATCAAGATTAATTACTGTATCAGCAGCACCATTAAAGTTTAATGAAGCAACACCAGAACCATTTGTAAGGTTACAACTATTAGATACTTCATCTTCTTGAAGGAATAAATCCCAGAGGTCAGTACCAGCAGAAAGAATTCTTGGTGTATCAGTTTGTGTTACGAAACACGCACTATTACCAACGTATAATGAGTCTTTGACTTTAAAGTCTGAATTAAGGGCCATATAGTTATTTATGGCTTCCTACCAGTTTCTAACCGAATAAGTTACTTCTATTTCCTTTAAACGTGAAGTTTGCCATGTCTTTTCCTTCTAATGCCATAGCTGAAAGAGATACTCTATTATTAATGACTTCAGCACCGAATTCAACGAATGGAAATACTGTAGTATGATTAAGAGCATATTCAGTAGCAACAGCAATCGTACCATCAGATACCACATTAATCTCACCATAGAATAAAGCACCATCACTAGTATCTTCTACTTGAATGATGTACTTAGAACTCTTAGCAGCAGATAAAGGAATAGTGTCGATAACAGTATAGTCAGTAATACCACCTCGATAGAATAAGAAGTTTGGCTTGAGATTAACTTCTAACCAGTCTGTATTAGCAGAACCATCATTATCACCAAGAATGTAAGCTGTATTAATAGCTGAGAGAGTAATAACATCCCCTGGTGTTAAACCCGTCTTAGGGAAGTTGGTAACAAAATCTGTAAGATCAGTAGCAGTCGTTATCTGATTAGTATCAAAGTTATTGATAAGGTAACTATAAAGGCCTTCTACTTTATTCTCAATTGTAGAAATGTTTGTAGCCTCAACACGACCGGTTGAGCTAAGTGAGTCAGCAACAAGAGTACCACCATCTCCGATAGTAACAGAACCACCTTCTGAGTCAACAAACTTCGCAATTGGTTGATCTGTGCCAGATTGCTCAGCATAAATGGCAGGAGATAAACCATTGTTAATAACGGATAGAGCTGATGTTACACTAACAGTAGAATCAATATAAGTAAAGTCACCAAGTACAGAAAGGTTACCATAAACAGTAGTAGTACCATTAATATCAATACCTAAACCATCATCTGTTTGTGACATTATACTATCACCAATAGCAGTATTAGATGTAAAGATTGAGAAGTTATTAATAGTACCAGGTCCAACTTCACCAGCACCACTACCACCAAACCAATCAGCTGAATATGTTTGTACTGTTGTATATGTATCTTGCCATGTACTAGAAAGAGCACTTACATCTGAACCACCACCAGAACCTCCACCACCTAGTACCCACTTACCATTCTCTCGTGAGTAAGTATTACCATCATTAGGAGCATCACCGATACCGCCTCCACCCCCACCAAGCTCAATCATACGCTTGATGTTAGTCATTTCATCTGCAAATCTCTTATTAAGATCACGCTTAAGAGTTTCTGTAAAGCGCTTACCAGTAATTGGATCATACTCACCATTCTTTGCTTCAACAGCAAGTTCACGGAGTTGCTCTTTAAGACCATTAGAGTCATTAAGCTCAGAAATGATCATTGCTTTACTCTTCTTAACAGCATCAAGAATTTCATCCTTACGAATATTAGAAGAGATAGTTTCTTCAACAACCTGAATCTGTTCGTGGTAATATTTCTTAGCACGCTCTTCAGCTTTGTTCATGCTCCAGAGAAGAGTCTCTTCAATAGCTTTAAGCTCAGACTTATTCTCATTAAGCTCTTTTTTAAATGCACCAACTCTACTAAGTGCTTTATTAACACTCTTATCAGCATTATCTAATGCTTTAGATACCTTTTCAGTTGTAGTTGTAGTAGCCTCAATAAGCTGCTTCTTATTAGTTTCAAACTCAGCATTGATCTCAAGTTGAGCTTCTTCGAGAGAATTAATATGAGCAGCAATCTTTTTATTCTCTAGTCTACGCTCTTTAAGTTCTTGTTGAGTATCGAGGAGTCTATTTGTAAATGTACCATACTCTTCATCAAGACCAGCTTTAAGACTTTCAGAAAGAGTATTAGCCAATTCAACATTATCTCCCTTAAGTTGCTTTATCTTATCAGTAACAAAATTGCGAAGCTCTTTGGATGTTTTTTTACGGTAATTGTCACTACTCTCAGTAAACTCAAGGAACATCTCATCTTTCGATCGAGATACTTCATCTATAACACTCTTCGTTTCTTCGCGAAACTTACTAATAGCTGCTTCACTATCAGATTTAAACTCCTTAAGTACTTCTACTTTAACTTCCTTCTTAATCTTAGCAGCCTTATCAACAATAGACTTTTTAGTATCAGTACTATACTTATCAAGATCAACAATATCATTTGATTCAATAGATGTACTCTCTATAAGAGTTTCAGCATTAAGCTTTCTAAGAACAATCTTTGTCTTAGTATCACCAACGGGTACTTCCACAACTGGATTACCATTAAGTTCTTCTACCTGCTCAGCAATTACCTGCTTACCATTAAGCTCAAACTCATATACACCAAAGTATAATTCTTCAAACTTATTAACAACAAAAGTATTATTAGTAGGTAGGTTAAAGTCTTCAGTAAGGATAGTCTCTTCAGGTCTAGTAGTACTTTCAACAATAGCCTTCTTCTTTCTAAGAGTTACTGTAGCAGTAGTATTACCAAATGGTACCTTAACAATAGGAGCGTTGTCTTTAGCTGTACCAACTTGTTCAGCTACAAGTTTACTACCATTAAGCTCAAACTCATATATACCAAAGTGAATCTCTTCAAAGCTCTCTACTACAAATACTGCAGGTGCGACAACTTCTACCTCCTTAACCTTCTCAACAACCAATTGTTTTTTTGCTTTAGTATAAAAGACTTGCTGCTTACCCTTCATAAGAGTAAAGGGTGCTTCAGTCTTGTTACCACTAGACTCAACTACAGGAACAGTTACTACAGGGTTGCCTTCATATTCACCAACCTTCTCTGCAATTACTGTCTCATTATTTATCTTAAACTCATAAACACCGAAGAAGACCTCTTCAAAGGACTCAACATATAAGGTGTTATGATCTAAGTTAGTTGAGGTTGTTTCTACCTCTTCGCTAAACAATTTGATCATTCTATAAGTTATTTAATCAACCAAATAGAAAAAGCCCACTCTTAAGAGCGGGCTTTCTCAGTTATTTTTAATTATTTGGTATTACTGCTTAGGAGTCTTAATATAAGGTACAGTTACATCACTGAGAGAGTAATGTTTAGCAGTACCCTTAAGACGACGCTCTGGATTAATATCAATACCACCACGACGGGCATACAAACAACGTACTACGAGCTCCTCAGGATCAAGTACATCAATAAGACGCTTGGTCAAAGCTTCACAAATCTCTTCATGAAAGTGACACTCATCACGGAAAGAAACAATATACTGAAGTAGTGAGATAGGATCAACAGCCTTCTTACCTTTGAACTCAATATATACATCGCCCCAGTCAGGCTGAGAAGTAACACGACAGTTACTCTTGAGAAGAGCACTATGATACTTAACAAGCTTATCACTAAGAGGATTATCAATTACCTTAAGTAGTTCAGGAGTCTCTTGATATACAGAGAACTCAACACCTTCAACAGGATATTCTTCCTCAAGAGTAATATATTCAAAGTCCAAATGTTCGTACTCTTTACGAGGAGTAACTTCAGCATTAAGTACTTCCTTATTAGAGAAGATCTTAACCTCAACGTTGACTTCAAGCAACTTACTAAGATCAACTGAAGCACGTCGAGCAATCTCCTTACGAACATCAGCAGAAGTATCACCAAGCTTAGTCATATTAAAGGAGTTAAAGTACAACTTAATGGACTTAGACTCAACAATATACTTACCATCACATGGATAGTAAATCTTACCTACACCGGCAACCGGAAGACCTGTATTAGTTAATCCAGATACCTCATATGCATTCCAAGTATCACCACCCTCAAACGGAAGGTCATCATCATAAAGACCTAAGTGAGTACGGTTAGACTGACGAGGCTCACGAACGAGCAAGCTCGGATCATAAGAGGACTTATACTTGGAGATTGAACCCAAGTGTACTGCAATATTACTGTTATCTAATTCTTGTAACGCCATAATTTCATCTATATTATAATATCTTTTCCTAGACCTTCAACTGTTTTCTTTACAGTCTTCAATCTTTCTTCAACAGTTCCAGACAACACAACAACGTTATCTAAACTCTTAATCTTATCATTAAACAACTTAATGATATCATTTCTAAAACCTACATCGATAGATCTCTCACCATCGTCAACCAACTCAACATCTGCAGGATCAGTATAAAATATAACATCATACTTATCGATAATACTATCGTAAATCTTACAGCAAGCACCATACACCTCAGCACTAACCATACCCTCAAGCTGCAACCAGCGAGTATAAACTACACCGTCAACAGCACATCTATCAAAGACAGTAACATCGGTCTTATCTTTACTAAACAAGTTCTGAACATGGTCAGCCATAATTAAGAACTGAGTAATATCTCCACCCTCCTCGTTAATAGGCACATCATATAACCTCTTAACACGTCTAGTTACTTCTTCAACAAAAGTAATATCTGGATTTTTATCTACTAAACTATTAAGCAAAGTAGTCTTACCAGTAGACTGAGCACCCGTAAACGAAACGATCATACTATATTATAGTTTAATAATCTTCGTTTTCAACAAACTTTCTATCATAAAAGATAGATACCTCTTTACGAACTAGAAAAACTTCACCCTTCTCGAACTTCTTGCCCTTAACATATAACCTTGCAGCTGATCGTTGATTAAACTCACCATGCTCTATAATAGGCTCAAATGTTCCATTAGGCTTCTTCTCAGCAAGCATATAAACTAATCTATATTGTGTACTCATAATTATTGTTTATCGAAAAATTTAACCCAAGAACTATATGAAGTATGCTTCAGTTTAGTAAAGATATCGTCAAGGTTATCAAATTCATCTTGATAAGTAGCAGTCCATTCAAGTATCTCACCATCATCTACAATAGGAGTTACTTTATGAACAACAGAGCCAATAGCAGCATAACCACCATCATAGGCTTTCTGTTGTGGGTCTTTACCTTTAAGTTCAGGATGCACATTAATCAAACCAGGATGACCGTTTACAATCTCATACTGCTCACAGATATCTTTAGGTACAATACGAAGCCATCCATGTAGAGTAATAAGAGCATTCTTACTACCTTCAATATTATGTAGGAAGTTAGCAGTCCTAGCTTGAATAGAGCTTACTACTTGAATGGTTGTACCACCGCCATATACCTTACCCTTCTGTCGTAGCTCAAGCTCTTGAAGCTTTTTACACCACTTATTCCTATCAGTATTGTTAGTAATAATAACATCAGGCCATTGACCAAAGTGCTTAGCCAAGGCAGCAACCTCACTGCCAGTTTGAGAAAACATCGCTATCCATCGTCTTTTCATATTCTTATTATATCAGTGTTCCTTATGTGATAGACTCTTCAACAATCTTAAATGTATCTTCTTGATTAATCCAACCGTGAAGCTCGACTTTCTTACCCTCAAGCTCCTTATAATGCTTAAAGAAGTTCTCAATAATATCCAAGAGTAAGGGATCAATATCATCAAAGGTCTGAATATGCTGTTTAGTATATGATCGAACTGGCACTCCAATAAGCTTATAGTCAGTCTCACCACCATCAACCATATGCAATGCTCCAAGCACTCGAGTAGCTACAATGGTACCCTTGTCAATAGGCTCACCAGCAAGCACTAAGATGTCAAGAGCATCTCCATCATCAGCTAATGTACTTGAGATGAAACCGTAGTTAGCTGGATACACCATTGCGCTCATTAGACTTCTATCTAAGATGAACTGATCCCATTCTGGAATGTATTCATACTTTTGACTACTGTACTTTGGAATCTCTACTACAGCATTGACAATCCGCGGACTGTCTTTATGAGTTGGAATCTCGTATAGTTTCATACCTAATTATAATATAGTTTCTTTCAATTACCAGTGCCTTACTGTATTTGCTATAATAAATCCGCAAGTAGTTATATGTACCAACCACCAGAATGTTCTAATGATGGCTGCAGCATCAGCCTCAACCTTATCGTCCGAGATCTTCTCTCCCATTGTTTTTACCCAAACACGCCAAAGTCTTTTCATCGTCCGATAATATTCTTGAACTCTTTAGTATTATAAAGTATATCTTCCATCTGATCTTCATCTACCTGAGCAGCAATCATATCAGCAAGCATCTGAGAGGGCTTATGGTTAAGGCCTTGATTAGCCATATAACGATGACCAAGTAGACCAGCTACCACAGGATTAGAAGTATCAAGAGATCTAATATTGAGTTCCGAAGCAACGGGCGCGTATGTTGCAAACTCACGTGCAAGAGCAGCACCAAGAAGGTGGTGAGGCTTACGAGCATTCCATACCCCATCTTCTACAAGACGAGAGATAAGATGCTGACGACCAGCAGACCAACGATCGAGCATACCTTCACGACCAGTTCTATTAGTAGTAGTAACTGTTTCATACCATTTATAGTCAAAAGAGATAGCAATATAGTCAGCATTATCTGACATAAACTTATAACAATCTACAAGCTCCTGATAAGTATTACCTTGAACAACACCGATAGCAGTACGACCTTTAAGGTCATCACCATAGTTCAAGAAGAACTTATTCCATCCTGAAATTGT
>UEXM01001327.1_pt1 | contig 21433 bp, 16 predicted proteins | sample 1796661 | NCBI WGS metagenome assembly UEXM01 (sample SAMEA4772469, study PRJEB27181) | metagenome | reverse complement strand
GGGTTATTTCAGTAGATTTTCCCGTACTTGTATTCTGTAACCTTAATGTAGCTATTCCTGCTCTTTCTATTTCTAAACCACTACCTGCAGCAAAGGAAGGACTAGTAGTACCAATACCTACGTTACCTGCGTTTGTAAGTACCATTTTAGTAGTACCTGTAGAGGAAGGAGTTGGAGATGTAGTGGTATCAAATAATAACGATCTTGAATTACCAACTACTACTCTTGCATCTTTACCGCTACCGGCGGCAGTCATGAATAGAGAAGCATTATACCCGTTACTTCCACTAATTGCTAGTACCTGTTCGGTACTAGGTTTAGCTAAATGAAGAACGGCAGAAGGACTAGTAGTACCAATACCTACGTTACCGCTTGTATCAACTGATAATCCTACTGTTCCATTACCCCAAGTGGCATTGCCGCCTCTAATCAAAAATCTTTTACCATCACCTGGTTGTAAAAGCATTCCCACCCCGTCATATCCAATATAAGCACCACTAGTCCCGCTACCTCTGAAGGACATATGTTGAGAAGTATTTGTACCTGTACCTACATGTAGTACATTCCCAGTTCCGTGAATATCTAAAACTGTTCCAGGACTAGTAGTACCAATACCTACGTTACCGTCTCCTATAATACGCATTCTCTCACCTTGAGTACCTGCGTTATCGGTTTTAAATGCTATGTAGCCGGTGTTGTTAGCTGCGGTTGTTCCACCTTCGATTGCTGCAAAACCTCCAGCATTATTAGTAAGGTTAATTGTAGCGCAAACATCACTGGAATTATTATTAGCATGCTTTAGTTCTAATACAGCACCTGCGGCATTACTACCATCGCTTTCTAGTTTTAGAGTATTCCCTACTATGTGTAAAGGTTGATCAGGACTAGTAGTACCAATACCTACGTTACCATCGGTAAAGAAGTGGTTACCGGAACCTGATACCCTTAACGAACCTGAAAATGAATGTATATCATCGGACGTATCACCGAACTTAGTTGACCCGGAAGTATAAATTATAGAACCGGATACAAATTCGGTATGAAATTCTTGTGCTGTTATTTTACCGGTAACTATTGCATCTCCATCTACATGTAGTCTTGCCGTAGGAGTAATACCAATACCTAAAGAACCAGCATTAGTATCAAATGTAAACTTATTTGTACCTCCGCTATGACGGAAAAATATCTTCGAATTATTATTATCGGCAGTTAAACCTGGTGTTTGTAAAATAGTACCAGCTGAAGTACTAGAGAATAAGGTATTTGTATCGTCAGTTCCTGTAAACCAACTTGTAGCTCTTATTTTTCCATCTACATGAAGTGCCTGGCTAGGGCTATCAGTACCAATCCCCACGTTACCGCTTGATCCAGAGACCACTAAAAAACTGTCTCCTACTTGAAATAATCTATTATCTTCTAAAGTACCGGAGACATGTAATCTAGCAGTAGCTGTTGTAGTCCCTACACTAAAATTACCGTCTAAGAAATTTACAGGACCAATATTAGTTAGAGTACTGGAACCGGAAATGATAACTGAACCGGTAAAGATATGTTTATCTGAAGCTGAGGTTCCGAATGTACTTGAACCAGAAACAATCATCGAACCAGTAAATACGTGTTTATTAGAAGACACGTTACCGAATCTTGTAGAGCCTACGACGTCTAATTTAGCTCCAGGACTAGAAGTACCAATACCTACTATATCAAAGGAACTTGAGGTTGCTGTAATATCTCCGGTACCAAGATCTACGTCTTTATTACTTAAGGCACTAACAGTACCGTCGATAAAATGAGTTGAACCGGTATTAAGAGTTAAACTTCTTGAAGCTTCTATAGTACCCCCACCATCTAAACCTTTTCCGCTGCCAATAGTAACACTACTGTGATCTATATGTTCGTTAGCTACAAAATTAGCTAAAGCATCGTGGTCTATGCTACTAGGAGGAACTGATGATGCAGAAGTAGCTGTATTAGCATTAGTTGCAAAAGAAGCTGAGGTAGCTGAAGACAGAGTTACGCCTGTCAACCCAGAACCGTCTCCAATATAAGCAGACGCTGATACTGTACCGGCTACTTCTAATTTAGCTGAACTTGAAACTCTTGTACCGATACCTACTGTACCGTCACTGTTAATAAGGAATAATGTTTCTCCTGATCCTGCAGAGCCTGAATGACTGCCTGATTCTATCAGAAAAGCTTGTCGTCTACCGTTAGCGTGACTGACACCGTGATGTGTATTTATATAGAGATCTGTCTGTACAGGACCCTCATGACCTATACTAAACCCATTTGTACTAAAAACGTAATTTCTTTCAGGATTAGGTTTTAAAATAAAATCTGAGCCGTCATATTTAAACGTACCGCCGATATCAGAGGCTACATTGTAAAAAAGAATTTCATTATTTGCAGTTTGAGATCTTAAAACTAATGATGAAGATGTAGAACCCGAGATAAGAAGTGAATCTGAACCTGTAATACTACCGTTTTGACCGAATGATACCAGAGGGCTATCTATTTGAGATATATTCCTATGGAAATTTAATGAACTTCCTTCAAGCGCTATAGCATAAGTATGTCCTGAACCGGTATCTGTTAGTTGAAAATGTGAGTTTACTCTAGAACTATTAGTAACTATATCTTTATTTAAAATATTTGATATAGTTTGAGCAGAACTTGAAACTACTCCGGCAGGAAGGTTGGCCGCTCCTACGGAAGTAAAAGAAAGATTACCGGCTCCGTCAGTTTGTAAGACATGGTTTGCTGAACCATCAGAGCTAGGATAGTTAAGCCCGGAGGCAGTTAGTTGTGCAGCATTTAAAGAATTTAAACTAGCGTCTGACCCACTAGTAACGAGTTTTTTCCAATTCGGCATAATATGTTTTAATTACGGTTGGTAACAGCTTTACTGCCCACTTCCTGTTAAAGGCCAATAATATATAATATAAATATAGAAGTCTAGATAAAACTTAATATTGGCCTTAAAAAAAAAGGAAGCAGTCTATAAACTACTTCCTATTAAATATAGAAAAAATATATTTTTATATCAACTTATTTTTCTTCAAGCATTTTACTAAGCTTGACCCATAGAAAATAAAAACTTTCAAATTCTGCTCCTTTAAAGTCAGACGTTTTTAATTTTTCTAATATAAAGCCTATTTCATCTTTCGTTAATGGTCCAGAAGGTTTGGGGTCCGGATTAACCGGCCCCATTCCTTTGAACTCTTTTCCTTTATTTATGATAGCCATAACAAACTTTAACACCTCAAGGATTATTATACGTAGATGTAAATTTCTTCACTCTCTACTCTAATGTTCCCTACGTGATCGGCTTGAGCGGTTGCTGCATTAGCTGCAGTGCCTTCGAATACACCTGCTATAGTATAGTCCGGAGTTGGGTTTCCAGTGGTTGTATGAGCGAATTCACTTTTTATAGCTAAACGTCCATCATTACCATTGTATGACTTATCCCAGAATAACAAGTTACCTGAGTTAATAGTACCATCAGCTCCACCGAAGATTATACCGGAATCGCCTTGAGTTGATCCATTTGATCCTGAGTTAAGAAGGATAAATGGGTCTTCAACTACTAAATCAGTTGAGTTAATGTAAGTTAAGTCCCCACCTACGGCTAGGTTACCAGCTACGGAAAGGTCACCGTTTACAGATCCTGTACCTGCGATAGTTACATCATCTGGTAAACCGATTGTGACTGCTATATTACCACCTATGGCTTGAGCACCACTATTAGATACTGTAATCTCGTTAGCAGTACCGGTAAAGGTAGCAGTTGCGTTACCTTGTACGGCAGTATTAGCAGTAGAACCGTAATTAACTGCGATAGTAGGACTACTTGCTTCTCCTGAGTTAGAACCGATAGTTACACCAGTTCCTGATCCAAGAGCGGATACGAAAGCACCTGTTGTATCTGTACCTAAAGCAACTGAATTAGCTGCTACTGATTGGGCTTCGGCTGCTGTTGAGGCAAATGAGGCAGAAGTTGCACTGGCGGCTGTTCCTCCAGATCCAGAAATTACACCTGAACCGGCTAAAATAGCAGCTTGAGTTATAGAACCACCTAAGGAAGTAGCTGCACCAGCAATAGTTATAGAACTATTTGCTAATTTACCGTTAGCAATAGATCCTGCAAGTTTATCATTTGAAATTGAACCACCTAACTGAGCATTTGTAATAGTACCGCTTAAGTTAGAAGTTAGGTAACCGGTTGCATCTGCTAAGTCAAATGCTGGAGTAGCGTCTGTGGCACCAAGGGCTACAGTTACACCACCTAAGCTTACACTTGAATTATCAAGAGCTGAGTTAGGAATACTGGTTAAGTCTGCACCATTACCTTTTATAGATGAACCTGAAATAATAGTAGCAGAAATATCTCCTGCACCTAAAACTACGTCTTGACCGCTTAAAGATGAAACAACTTGAGCAGATCCGGAGAGAACACCTTCACCTAAGGTATCTAGAAAGTCACTAGCAAGCTGGGCAGAAGCAGAAATAGTACCGGCAGGTAATATCGCTTTTACGTTACCTGATGTTACTGTACCTAAAGTAGTAATGCTTGAAGCACCAGTAAATCCGGTCTTGTCAGCATCTTGAAGTACTACCTGGCTAGAACCAGAAACAGATCCTGCAGCTACAATACCAGTCAAGGCAGAACCGTCACCGGCAAATGCGGTAGCAGTAACTGTACCTGTTACGTCAAGGGCTGTAGAAGGAGTGGCATTTAAAATACCTATTCTATTATTACCAGCATTTGCATAAAGTAAGTTGGCGTTGTTATTAGATTCTACTCTGAAGTCAATATCTTGACCGGGTTCGTTAACAACTACTTCAGAAGTAGTAGCTCTAAATAAATTTATACCGCCGGCTTGTACACTTACGTCGTCAGCCTGGAATCTTACTCTTGTGTCTGGGTCACCTAAATGCTCAATAAACTCAGCAGCTCTTATATGAGAGAAAGAAGCTGAAGTTGCTGAAATATCTCCTGTACCTAAAGCTACATCTTGATTACTTAGAGCTGCAAGAACATTAGTAGAATCAGTTACATCAGCAGATGCTTCAATTGCGTCTAATTTAGTTTTATCACCATCTGCAAAAGCTCCTTCGGATGGTTTAGGTTGTAATGTTGAAATTGTTACACCTTTAACCCCAGCTAAATCAGTTAATTCTGAATCCATTAAGGCTCCAGCTGCGGTTACATTAGCTGTATCGGTTACATCAGCTCCGGATTCTACGCTTAAAAATGTTCTAACATCAGATGCAGAACCAGATATTATAGTAGAGCCTTCCAGGTCTAATTTACCGTGTGCTATAGCTGCTGAACCGTTAATGTCATCATTTACGATTACACCAGAGCTAATTGCTGCTGCTCCGTTTGACGCAATAGTTACGTCTCCGGATACGTCTTGAAATACCTGAGAAGAAGCTGATACGTTGCCGTCTAATGCTCCAATAGATATATTTGTAAGTGCTGACCCGTCACCTATAAAGGCGGACGCAGTAACTGCACTATCTACATTTAAGTTTGATAGTTCCGCGGACGATCCCGAAACTACGACTTTTTTCCATTCTGCCATGTTATTTTCCTAAATAATAAGTTAGTAAGTTGTGTTGTTAAGAAATAGTTATGAGATAGTTAAAGGGAGTTACAAACTACTTATGAGTTAGTTAAAAGCAGTTATAAACTATCAACTTTTATAAATAGATAGTTAGCTACATTCCCAAGAAAAAGTCATTAGATGAAGAGTAAAAGAATCCTCCAGATACAGCTGTAGGTGCTGTAGCGAACTTCGCTAATACTACTACTCCCTCATCATTTATCTCAAATTTCTTTTCTCCGGATACGCTTACGTCAAAAGTTTCAGAGGAGCCGTCAAGTTCCACATTTAACGAGCCTGTAATCTTTATAGGAGCGGTAGCACTAAAAAAGGAACCGGTTTGTTTAAATACTACTCCTACTTGCTCTACTATACTTTTATCATTTAAAAAGAAGGAACCAGTAATTTTTAAAGAACCAGTAACCAGGTGTGTATCGTCTAAAGTATCTCCAAATATAGTAGAACCTGAAGAGAAGGATTGAGTAATAAAAGTAACTGAGGAGGATACTACATACCTTTCTGCGGTTATATCACCGGTAACTACAAGGTCACCATCAATATTTTGATTACCTGTAAAAGTATTTTCTGCTGAAGTACCTGCAAATGAACTTGTAACCTGCTTTATACTATCGACCTGAGTTTGTATAGAGCCGGTAAAGTTAGCTAGACTATTTACGTTACCTTGTATTGACCCTGTAAAAGAAGTTAAACTGTTAACTTCAGCCTGTATAGAACCAGAAAAAGTATTTAATGCATCAGTACTTCCTGTCCCAGCTCCTCCACCACTTCCTGGCCATGAAAATTCTTCAAAATTATAATTTACTAAAGGAAATGAACCTGTAATATCTAGTTTATATAACTCATTAGTAGTTTCGATATAAAAAATTTGACCATCATTCAACTTACCTTTAAGTATCGCACTTCCAGTTAATGCAAACATGTCGCTTTTTGCCTGTACTGTCTGCCAACCTCCTTGTATAGAAGTAATGTCAGAAAGCTTACCTCCTGAGGTGATTGCGATATCTGTAGATATGTTAATTGCCATTTTTTATCCTACTGTGTTGATGACGGAGCCGATCCACTTGACGCCATAAAGAAATAATTAATATCTGCTGTTGTATCTACTTGGGAGAAAATAGCTCCAAATTTGTCTATACTTGTATTTGGGTAAGTTACTCCTGATGAAAAATCTAAGTACCTTACAAAAGCCGATTGAGGTGAATCCGATACCCCAGTACCAACCCTATCGGCGAATAATACATATTCTCCGGTTGCACTACCCCCTACTGATGTAGCCATAGCTGTAGGTAGGGTGAAAGTTCCGTTACCGGCTTGAGATGCTGAAGGAAATACTATTACTATACCAGTTGCCGATTGAGAACCGGTAGTATGGTTGACTGCTTCGATAAATGTAGATGTTCTATCTCCGACTAAACTGCTTCCGCTTGCAATTAAGTAAGCTTTTGTAGCTCCTAGTCCGGCAAACGCACTAGTTGTAATAGTTCCTGTACCTAATTGTCCGGCAGCAATTTGTCCAAATAATGTGCCACTATCTGTGGTACCGTCATCGTTTGCGTCTCCAAAGCTACTTAAAGCCTGTGTTTCATTTCCGGCAAAAGCTCCAGATTCATCTAAGAATGCATACCAAAATACCGGTACAAATACTTCTAATGATCTATTATAGTTTCTGGTTTCATCAAAATTATCAAATATTGAAGCACTGTAATTAAGTGAAGAGGTAATTGATGAAGCAGCTTGAATCTGGTAAGATGAAGATACTGAATTTTGAGGAACTGCTTTTAAGTAAGATGCATGCTGTCCGGCTAGAGACATTGAAAATGGTGTATCTGTTTCTGTATCTGCAATAGTAACTGATACTAAATTTGTATTAGCAGAAATAGATGCGGTTAAATTAGCTACCTGATTTGTAAAGGTTGCGGAAGGAGATTGGTTTGCAAACACGTTAACAGTTAAAGATCCACTTCCTATATTATCATATTGATCTCGATAAGTAATAGTACTTGTTATACTATCTCCAGAACCGGTAGCGGAACCACTTAAATTAACTGCTAAAGTCAAAGCTCCGGCATTAGTAACAGCTATTGCTGAATTAGAAGAGGTAAATGCTGCTACAGCTTGTGAACCATAGTTTGGAGAATAGGATACATTAAGGTCTGACGCACTCCCGTTATTAAACCCAGTAGCGCTTCTAAGTACTGCACCTGATATAGCTGATTCAATTATATGAGAAGTAGTATTTCCAGTTAAGGTTCCAATATCTGCAAAAACAATCGTCACTGATTCTGCTTGAGTAGTAGATTCATCAAAATTATCTACTGCTACTATATTAAAATTATAGCTTCCTCCAGCTAAATCTTCTGCTGCAGTAATTAGTAGTGAAGAAGTATTTGCATTTTGAGGTACTATATTAAACTTAGAGGCATCTGTTCCTGTTAAACTAACTGCAAATGGTACGTCACTTTCAGTATCACTTATAGTTACACTTTGAATAGTTGCTCCAGTTACAGCCTGATTAGTATTATGAACTCCTGAATTATCTGTAGCACTTACGGAAGGTGCTTGGTTAGCAAATACGTTAACAGTTACCGAACCACTACCTATATTATCGAATTGATCTCTGTAGGTTATATCGGTACCAATAGTTGCTCCAGAACTTGTTGCTGATCCGCTTAAATTAACTGCTAAAGTTAAATTACCGCTATTATCAACTACAATGGATGCATTTGAAGAAGTAAAAGAAGCTACAGCGGCTGATTCGTATTGTGGGGAATAAGATACTGTTAGTTGGGAAGTATTACCTGCTCCAAAACCAGATGCATCTCTCAATACTGCTCCTGAAACGGCAGATTCTATTATATGAGATGTAGTATCGCCTCCTAAAGTACCAATACCTGCTTGAGCTATAGTAAAATCAGTCTTATTGGTATTAGTAGCAAATGAACCAGAATCTGAAATTGATGCTGTGAATGCGTAATTACCTGCTGCTAAGTTACTACTAGCACTTACGAATACGTTCGACCCGTTAATGTAATGCCCTAGTCCTGCAGTTCCTGAGAAAGTAAAGCTGTCTAATACTATTGCATCGCCTTCAGGATCGCTAAAAGAAAGAGTATATAAGTTATTTCCTGTAGAAGGTCTAGCACTGTTAGTATTTAAATTAGCAGCAGTAGGGGTTGCAGTTATACTAGGAGCTTGATTATCAGTTACACTTACGTTAAAAGTTGTTTGAGCAGTAGTTCCAAAACTATTAGAAGCAGTAACGGAACCGGTTAAGGTAGCTCCTCCGAAGAAAGAAGCAGAAACGTTACTAGCTAGGGATATCTGACCGCTACTGTTGATATTAAATAATGCTGGAGCAACGCTAAACGTTACCGACTGTCCATTAGTTACAGTAAAGGCAGCTCTAGTTCCTGCAATACCTGAAGTTGCAGTAGTTAAGAAATTACTAGAAAGAGCTGATTCTATGATATAAAATGAACCGTTAGCTGATATAGAAGGTGCTACGTCATCACTTATATCTAGAGTAATAGCTGCTGCATTAGTAGTTGAATTAAATACATCAGATACCGAAGCACTGTAGATGTATCTATTAATTAAGTCTGAATTAATATATTGAGAACCTTTTCTGGTTATTCTACCAGCACTATTCATTTGAAAAGGATCTTCATCAGGATCACTTTGACTTGTCCCTGAGTAAGTTCCTATCGAAATAGGAGTTCCATCTAACGCTAAACCAGCTAGCGTAAAGTTAGTATAAACTATAGTATCTCCTTCTGGATCTGAAGCTGCAATATCTTTATTACTATCTCCGTCATTTTCATCTTCACTAAATCCAGTAAAAGTCTGGTTATTAATAGTAGGTATGACGTTATCGGTTACGTTAATAGTTATAGGTAATGTAGCAAAAGAATCACCGTCAACTCCTGCTACATTATGCTCATCAGAAGCTGTAATACTAAAGCTATAAGAACTTGTAGTCTCGAAATCGAGAGAGGCAGTAACTTGAGCAATAGAAACGTAAGTAGAATACTTAGTAATACTAAAGTCATCTCCGGCAATTGAACTAGAAGTAATAGTTATTGCATCAGAGTCAACATCTGTAAAGTATATTTTAGTTACTTCTCCTGGGGTAGCGTTTTCATTTCTTGCAGTAGTAAAAGAGGTAATTATAGAGCCGCCAACAGAGCTTTCTCTAAATACTGGAGCGGTATTGGGATCTATTCTAACGTAAATAGTTTTACTAGTCGTTCCATTAAATGTATCTGTGGCCGTAACTATAACGGGATGTGCTAATTCTCCGTCTCCTCTATTAACAGTATTCATAGAAGCGGTAGCTAAAGTATTTAGCGACATCGAACCGGCAGTATCTACTCTAAAGAAATCTGCTGTATAGAGACTTGAAGTACCGAAAGTAAAGTCCTGTCCCTCAGCATCTGACCCAGTTAGTATTGCTACTAAGCTACCGGAGGTAGAAAACTCAACTATTTCTTGATTACCTGTAGATATAGTTGGGGAAGTATTAGGAAAAAAGACAGCATTTAAAAAATCTTGTATCGTTCCGTCTGTACCAGGATTAAAGTTGTTACTATATAGATCTCCTAAAAGAGTATTAGAAACTATTTTATCTCCGTCAAATGCTACCGAACCTCCACCACCTGCTCCGAAACCACTAGCTGCAGCAGATGCTGAAACTTGAGCTGAAGAGGATATAACTCCGGCTGGTAATTCGGCACTACTAAATCCACTGGCTGCTGCTGAAGCTGAGATTTGAGCTGAAGAAGATATAAGTCCTGAAGGTAATTGAGCTGATGAAGATACTACTCCGGTAGGTAGCTGTACTGAAGAAGAAATAACTCCTGAAGGTAGTTGAGAACTGTCAAAGCTAAATCCACTTTCAGCTATTGAAGAGGACAAAAATGCAGAGGATATAAAAGATGCAGTATCAGCCGAAACAGCATGAGATGATGAAACTTCAGTAACTATCTCATGGGATGCTGAAATAGCAAATAAGGCATGTGAAGCTGTAGCAACCGTTGCAGTATTAAAGCCTATTTGACCAGAACCAGATATTATACCTGAACCTGCTAAACTAGAAATTACTTGAGCGGAGGAGGATACAGTACCTGCTACAGTACTCCCAGCTCCGAATCCACTTGCTGCTGCTGAAGCTGATATTTGAGCAGATGAAGAAATAGTACCGTCAGGTATAACAAATGAACCAGTTTGGTCTGCAGTAATAAATGATCCAGTAATAGAATTGGATACATAAGAACTAGCTTTGGCAAGCTCAATCCATTCTCCACCATGAGCATAATAAGCTTTTCCGGTTGCATGTACATGAGCAAACATACCATGATAGGTATTAGCACTAGGTAGGTCTACTAAAGCGTTGTAGTGGAAACGAATCTTATTTTCTTGACCAGTTACTTCTAAAATACCGTCTATAGATTGGTTACCAATAAAGTTATTAGATCCAGTCGAAATAAAGGAACTAGTAGATGTAGTCAAGCTATCTATACTAGCTTGTAGAGAAGTAAGTTCTGTTATCTGAGCAGAAGAAGATACTGTATTAGCTGGTAAAGTAAATGAGCCTGTATTTACTGTAACGGTGAAAGTAGAGGAATCTCCTTTTGTAAAAGTTATACGGTTATTACTAGCCGAAGCAGTAACAAATAAACTACTTGAATCTGATGAAGAGGAAGTGACGAATCCTAAAGAACTAATTTGAGCTGAACTGCTTACTAACGTCGGTATTCCTACTAAATTAGAGTAATCTAAAGCTCCGGTTATTGAAGTAGCGTCTACTGAACCAGTAACTTTTAAGTTTGATGAAACTCTGTAAAAGTCAGAACCAGTTGACCAAATAGAAGATCCGCCACCACCGCCGCCTCCTAGAGTACTAAGATCTACATTATTTCCTTCAGATATAGTTAGTACTTTACTTGCATTATTAAACGATAGAGTTTGATTATCAGTTGATTCAGAAATAAATCCTAAAGCGGTTATTTGGGTTGAGCCGGATACAGTACCGGGTGGTGCTAAAATAGCTTCAGTAGCTATTACGTCACCAGATGCTGATACTGTAGCTTTTATAACCTCTTTTACTACCTCAGGAGTACCATTACCGTTTACTTTTACAACAGATATAGATGAAGTAGTAATTAGTATATTACCTATCCGTACTCCATCTTTTTCACCACCAAGTTCAGATAGTACAGTACCTCCGTTAATAAACTTTAAGGAAGAAGTACTAAGGTATAAATCTCTCCATGGTGTAGCAAGGGAACCTAAATCATATATTCCAGCATTTTCAGCTGTAACCTCCGGGATTAAAGAACCGGTAAAAAATTGTGTTCCTCTAAAAGTACTAGAGCCGGAGATATTAAACGAACCGGTAAAAGAGCCCCCACCGCTAATATGCCTATTAAGTTGCTTCCAGTCTAACCTACCCATTTTAAGCTAGTTTCCCTTTTAAAATTACTTTATCATCACTATCTAAATTGTAACCTAAATTTGAGAACGTTACTACTACATTTATACCAGACTCAGCAACAGTTCTTTCATTTTCAGGTACTATAAGACCGTTAACAAAAACTTCAAAGCTACTTTGTCCTACAGTAAATCCTGTTGGTGGAACAGCTAACGAAGAGCTAAAAAATGTAGCAGTAGTATTTGTGACCGAGTTATTGGATACGGTAGCATTTAAGTTAATAAAAGTTGCTTCATTACTAAATACTCCCGTGCTGGTGCTGGCTCGTGAAGCTCCTGTTAGGCTGTTATCAAAAAATCGAGTACTACCCTGTCTAACTTGTGTACTTGCTCTTCTATTAAGAATTGCCATCTGTTACTACCTCCGTTCCAAAAATTAAAGCTGATTTTGAGTAAAATTTATTCATTCCGTTTAATTGAGCATTTATAGAATCCGATATTATATGTCCAAGCATATTAATACTAAATTCAGTTTTTACTTTTCTGTCTTCACCTTGATTTAATTCAGTAACTGTAGTATAATTATCTATCATAGCACGAAAACTAAATTTTTCAGGATCACCCCAGTATGCATCAGATGCAAAGTTTATAGATTCAACTATTTTATTCATTTGCTCAATATAATCGGTAAATACTATACAAGAATAAACCAGATTTACGTAATCAGGTACTATTACTCCGTAGTATTCGTCAATTTCGTTTCTATTATTAAGTATTGAAAATCTGTCGTAAACGTTCTTATTAGAGAAATTTTTCTTAAAAACTCCAAAATTAGTTGGATTATTTGCATCCATTTTGTTTCCAAGATTACGATTTTTCTCAATACTATCTCTCTTATACATAATCAGCGGTGCCTGAATCTTCCCATTTTTGTCACGATAAAATCCATCTTTTTGTACTGCCGCCCATCTTTCCGGAGATCCGTATATAATAGGAACATTCTTTTTGCTGCTATTTTGTAGGACTGAAGGTCTTATTACGTTGTTGAAGTAGTAGACAATCGTTTCGTCTATATCTCTAAGTCCAACGCTAAACTTTTTTACGTTATCGTTTTTAACAGAACGTCTTTCTGCTCGATTTTCAGTTCCATCAAAAGTTGATATACCGTCTGTAGTGTAGGATTCCCTCAAGTTATCCGAGAGCTCTCTTTGACTTTTTGGGGTTGGTTTTTCTACAGCCATTATTCTCTCCCTTTATAGTTCCGGGTAATATGAGAACGTAAACCTTTATTAAATTTTCTCAATGCCTGTAGGTAGTCAAATAATTTAGAGTCATCAGGATACTGTTTAATAGCTTTTTCAAAATCTTTTTCAAATTCGCCCATATTAGTACGAAGATCCTTCAAAGGAGTATATTCTACTTTAGAAAAGAAAGTACGAGTTTCAGGATCATATCCAGTAGGAACTATTTTTCCTCTGTTTCTTCTATCTACTTCAGTATATAATTTATCTATTTTACTCATACTACCTCCGCTATTCCTACTTTATCTCCTCTTGTTAGGTGACAGTCTACTATAATAGATATGCTCTTACCAAATTGTGAGCCGTATTCAGTAAAGTTATAGCTATCATCTCTACCTAAGAATAGTTGATTCTCTCTTACTGTATCTACTTCATAATAATCTTCATGCCAAAGTACAATATCTCCGACTTCTGGGACTACTTGGATATCGGATAGGTCTTCTCTTAAAAATGCAAACGATGCTTCTCTTCCTAAATCAGGACCAAAATCATCTATACTTACTACTTGGTCTCCTCTAGTAATTAAACAATTAACTTTAGTAGGAGTATAGAAAATTTTACTCAGAGACTCTCCATAAATATTTATTTCGGTATCTTCAAGAGATAGCTTATAGTAGAGTATTTCCTGCTCAACTATATCTTTAAGTAATTCCCTGTTTATTTTAGTAAGTAGGTCAAAATCTCTGGTACTCCCGAATATCATTAAGACCTCTCTATTGTCTTAGTAGCTATTTCGAATCGTTTTATAATAGGAGATTTTATTGCTTCCTGGCGTACGAATTTAAAGGCTGATTGAGGATCTGATTTAGTACGTACTTTTACATCGTACATAGAGACATTACGTCCTTCTTCGTTACCGGCAGTATTAACAATGGTAACTCCTTTAACTGCTCTAATGACGTCAGCAACATCCATTACTGAACCTTCGTCACTGTAAGTAACTCTTACAAGGCCTTTGAAGATTTTATTGTCATCCTCTAATAATAAATCTAATAAACTAATCATTATCCAACGTATATTGTCATGGGTACATCTGAAAGAGTGTCTTTTAAGAATTTACTTTCATTACTTTTTCTTTCTAGTTGAGCTTCTCTTGAGGTTTGATCTAACATTTCTCTAAGGTTAGTGAGTAAAGCCTCTTTTTCCGACCTTGCATCTGCTAACAAGTCAGCTTGATTCAAAGTAGCTTCTGCTCCAGGTACAGGTACCGTTTGGTACTTCCCCCTTACGTAAGCTAAGAGTTCTCTAGTTAAAGCAAGCGTATATCTGTAAATCCACTGCCTAGCAACTGAGTTAAGTTCAGAATAAGTGGGATTATCATAAGGTACTTCCCCTACGTTTGTCACTAAACCTGTATCGGTGGAATTAACTGCACCTTGTTTATCTTCTAACTTATAGTATTCAAAGTATAGATTTTGAGCCTCTCTAGGAACCGGAAATAATTTAAGTTGATTATTAATAACTTCGAAGCTATAGCCGGATCTTCTAATTTGATCGTTAAATTCTATTGCCTGTACTTTTAATGCGTCATAAGAAGCTGGCATTAGTAAAAAGTTTACTCCAGGACTAAAGGATCCAAAATCGAAAGCATCCATTAAAGATTGTATTCCTGTACCTGTCCCTGCATAAGGATCAAAGTACCTTAAAATGGCTGGAGGTGCTTCGAAAAAGACTCTTCTTATTTCTATTCCGCCTGTTATACCTTCAGTAGTAGCCCAAGCATCTAAGTCGTAATTTTGAACCGATGCTGTTAAAGGAAGAGATCCGGTGTATTGAGTTAAATTACCCCCTACTCCAGCTTCAGTACCATAATTACTTGAAATCTGTACTACTCTATTAAGAGTCGGATCAATAAGCTTATTATTAAGATTACTTCCAGTTAGCCCTCCCTCTAATGAGAGGTAGTTTTCTCTAATTTTATATTGAAAAATTTCGTTACCGTACGTTGTCACAGCTTCCTCGAAGCAGGCATAGAAAGACCCTGAGTTTAGTTCTACATCCATTAACGGAAAACCTAAACGAGTACCGCAAAAACTTGCTACTTTGTCTGCATCTGCCTGAAAAGCGGTGTCTGTATCATAAAATCCGAAAGGAGTTGAACCGGTTGCAAAAGTAGAACTACCGCCCCAAATGGAAATATTGGCCATCTTACTATAATTTTATATATAAATAGCAGTAAATCCTACTCCCTGTAGAGGTCATATACACTTAGGATAGGAGAAACGATTTCATGTCTATGATTTTCGATAAGAGTAAACGTTCTAAAGCCTTCTACGTTTTCCTCAAGTCTATTTAAAAACGAAAATCCAGAGGTTCTTTTATCCCTCAAATCAATCTGGGCGGTATCGCCGCATATTACCATTTGACTATTTTTTCCAAGTCGTCCTATCACTGCCTGCATTTGAGTATGAGTAACGTTTTGTGCTTCATCTACTATAACAAATGAGTCAACGAAGGTACGTCCTCTAATAAAAGCGAATGGAACTATTTCTATAGTACCTTTTTCTACTTCTTTATCTACCTTGTCCTTATTATACAACATGTATAGATTGTGATATATAGGGGCTAACCAAGGGTCCATCTTCTCTCTAATATCTCCTGGTAGGAACCCAATATCTTCTTTAGAAACAGTAGGGCGGGTAATAATTATTTTGTTTACTACTCTGGAAAATAGAAGGTCGAGACCGGTTTGTGCAGCTAATAATGTTTTTCCGGATCCTGCTCCACCTTTTAAAACCGTTATTGGGCTTTGTAATAAAACTGCTTTTGCTTTTTTTTGTTCCTCGTTAAGTTGTATGTTGAATTTTATTGGATTTTTTGGTTTTCTTTTCATTTGATACACATCAGCTGTGTGCGGAAGAGAACTCATACAATGGGGGCTAGAGGTTAAAGTTTTAGTTATATATAAATATGATATATACTAAATCTAATAGTAAATTTTGATACAAAAAAAAAGGCCCACCGAATGGCAGGCCTCTTTAAAAATTAAGCTAAATTAAGCTTATACAGTAGTCATATCAGATACGAAGATCTTACCGTAGAATTCTGGACGAATCATTTTCTTAGCGTAACGAGTCATTAGACCTTTACGTGGTGTAAAGGTATCTGGATCGTACACTAATGGAGTCATCATCAGAGGTACATAAGGAGCATATACAGCACCTGTTTCTAGGAATTGAGAACCTCTGTAACCTAGTAACATTACGTTTTCAGTCATGTAAGGATTCTTGTAAACTTGGAAACGGCTGTTTAGAGAACCTACTCTCTGTACGCCCATTGCAAAGTCCATTCTGTCTCCGTCAGTTGAAGCAGCGTAACCTGGGATAGACTCAAGTACAGTTGCTACAGTTGGAGATACTACTGCGAAGTTTGCACCACCGCGTAGAGTTTTCTGATGGATTTTGTTAGATACTTTTTGCATTTTAGTACCTAAAGTTTGGAACCACTGACCTTGAGTATTGTAGAAGTCAGAAGTTGATGTGATCCACTTTGAACCATCCCAAATCTTATTGTTTTCAGCTGACCATCTTTCAGTAGAAGCAGCATCTTGGATAAGCATATCTAGAATTTCTAGATCGATTTCCATTGAGATGTACTCTGAAAGCATAGATGTTAGTTCAGCTTCAGCATCTACACTATGGTAAGCGTTAAGATCCTGAGCGAATTCTGGAGTCCACTGAGCTTTAAGTTTTCTAGTCTTAGCAACAATTGCTTCAGAAGCTAGTTCTACGTTTACTTCAGGAATTTTTAAAGTTCCGGCAGTATCTTCGAAGTCGCCTCGGCTGTTGTCACCTGGTTGTTTGTGATAAACAACTGATCCGGAAGCGTCGGTAGCGTTACCGAATCCAGAAGTAGCAAGTACAAAAGTTACATTATTACCTGATACAGTAGTTAGTTCTGGGTTAGAAGTTACGTCAACGGAGCTAGATAAAAATCTAAATGCTCTTACACCTTTTGCATCAAATCCAGTACCAGATAAACTAACAGTAGCTGTTTTGAAGTTAGATGGAAGTGTTCCGTCTTGGAATGCGATAGATGCAGAAGTTGCTGCACCATAGGTTACGTTAGCTTCTGCAGTAGAAGCAGAATTGATTGAGTAACCAAACTGTCCGGCACCGTAAAGGCCTCCTGAAGGATCTACGTCAGGAGCCATTTGGCTATTAGCTGTAGAAACGTTTCCATACATGTTGTCACCGCTTGAGAATCCTGCTGTAGATGAACCGTATTTGAAGTCTAAGTAAAATACTAGACCTGAAGGTAGATTCATTGGTTGTACAGAGACGAAGTCTTTAGCTGCGATTTGAGCAAATACTTTACGTACTAATGGTAAAGCAACGCCTGCCCATTGTTCGCCAGCACCAGCAGAAAAAGATCCACCTGTACCTGTATTTGATTGCTCGGCTACGATTTGCTTAGCTTGGTTTTCCAAGATAGTAGCCATCGTACCTTTGTCAGATCCTTCTAGTCCTTCTAGAAGTCCTGATTGTGTCCATTTGTCGGCTAACTTAGCTGCATCTTCTTGTAACATCTTGAAGTTGCTGCTTGAGCCTTCTAATAAGTTATTTAATTCCATTGTATTAAGGGATAAAATTATTTAATGATTCCAGCTAATCTTTGCATTCTACGAACTTGATCACTTACTTCAGAGATTACATCTCCTTTTGTAGAGTTACCAGTTGCCTTGGAAGCGAAAGATTTATGCTCTTTGAGGTTTGTTTTTTCAGATTTAACTGAGGGGATATTCTCTGCTACTGTTTCGTATACAAGTTTTACTTCTTTAACTGTTTCTGCTTTATCAAAAGTAGCAATAATGTTTACTTTTTGTGATTCAGATAGGCTATTAGCTTTAAAAATTTTGTTTACGTAAAGTAGTTTTGAATTGAGAAGATTTACTTCTGAAAGTTCTTTTCGAAGAGTCTCAACAGTATCCAAAGCTTCTTGTAATTCAGTAGATTCCTCTACTTCTTCACTTACTTCTTCTTCCATTGAATGTTCTTCCTCGTGCTTACCTTCTTCCATATGATCTTCGTCGTCATGCTTGGCTTCAGCAACTTCTTGTTCAGCTACTTCTTCCTCACCTAACGTTTCTAGTTCTTTAAGAAGTTCTTCAAGGCTAATTTCTTCATCGTCGGATGCGACCATGTCTTCCATTCCGCCTTCTTCATCTTCCATTTCGTCTTCGCCGTGTAGTTCGTCTTCATGTCCTTCGAGTTCCTGCGCTATCATATCTTTTATGAGTGCTTTTAGGTCGTCTACTTCCATGTCCTTAACGTCCACGTCTTCATGCTCAGCTTCGTCCTCAGATTCTTCTGCGTCATCCTCTGCTGGTTCTTCATCTTCTTCAGCTACTACTTCATCCATGTCATCGTCATGTTTAGCTTCGTCCATATCGTCGTCATGCTTAGCTTCATCCATGTCTTTGTCATGTTCCGCTTCATCCATATCATCGTGATGTTTAGCTTCATCCATGTCATCGTCATGCATAGCTTCATCCATTTCGTCTTTGTCGTAAGATCCTTCTTCCATCTCTTCGTCATGTTCCATTTCTTGTAGCTTAGCTGCAAGCATGTCTTTAAGATGGGGAGTTAAGGACTCTTCCATTACGTCTTTAGCGTTGGATATAGCAGCTTCACGAATAGCTTTAGCTTCAGCAATAGCTTGCTTAAGTAAGTCTTGATTTGCCATAATGTTATTGGGTATAATCTACGTTTATTAAAAACGTAATAGGTAGGTTAAAAAAATTTAATGCCGTATGGGAGACGGCATATTCCTATATAAATATATAACCTTTTAAGAAAACGATCAATCTATACTACATTCACAGGTAGTAGCACATAGTATCTCTCTAATGGTAGAATGAACTTTGGCATACTTATCTTTCTTAGCTGTAGTTCCTTCATTTAAACTACCGGGAGCCATAAAAGCTCCATGTGTAGAAGGATTCGATACGAAATCCCAACATACAAGTTCAAAATCGTCTTGAACCATTAAATGGCCTTCATTAGTCTGCTGTACTGAACCTGTACCTCTGGATGAAATACCGATGGTATGACCGTCCATAATAATATTTTTAACTATATTACCTGATGGTGTATTAAGTAGTTGAACGGTTCCCATTACATCGTTACCCTTCCACCATACTTCTTTAACTATATGAGAAGCATTTTTTAAGGAGACAATAGGAGAGTCTGGATGGTCTAGTTCGCCGTAAGCATTACCTACTTCGATAAAGTTTTGAGCATATTTCTTAAGTTCTCTTTCTAAAATAGATCTTTTATATACTCTACCATTTTGATTCTCGGCTTCAGCTCTTTGTAGAATACCTTTTACTTCAAAGATACCTGGTTTAGTCTTACTCTCGGTAAGAGTGGAGATAGGCTTGAAAGGTATTATATCAATAATTAAGTTCGACATTAAAGTACCTTACCATCTAGAGTGAATCCTTTCTTTTCCATGTCTTTTTCATCTAATCTGCCGTAGTCTCCACTTTTCATTTTCGCAGCAAAGGAGGGACTTACCTGCATACCTTGTTTACCGGCAAAAGGATTTACATAAAAGTCAAATGAAATGTAAAGGTTACCGTCCCTTATATCTATGTTTACGTTCTTTAATGTATTAATAAAGTATCTTCTTAGCCCGTCTGTAAAGAATCTTTTTGGGTTACCGATAGTTTTGTCGCGTAATTCTTCAACATCCATGTCTCCAGGAACTACCATAATATCGGCTTGTGCTAATTCAGCATCCTCTTTGTGGGAAAGTTCAACGTCTATTTTCTGTATGGTAGGGTCTACCTTTTTTATTTCGTCAGCTACTTCAGGTTCGTAGCTAGTAAGGTCTACAGTGCCTTTTATATTTTCGTTAACTTTTTTTTTGTCTTCAGTTAAAACTTTAACGATAAGCTTTTTAAAAGACTCTTTTAATTCAAACCTGATACCTTCAATTGGGTTGTCTGTCTCCATTACTGAGTCTTGCTCGTCGAAGAAAGTAAGCTCGTTGGATATATAGTCTATAAGATCGTTTTTAGCATGTTCGATCATACCGGGTTCAGTCATAGGTCCGGCTTTCCAATCATCCCAGGCCTTCTGTATTAAGCGAATACCTTTATCTAAATTAGGACCCATTACTTCAACGTATCCACCATTGCTGTAGTCGTCTTCTTTTACGACTTTACCGCCTTTGCTTTTAGCTTCCTTTAATTGAGCCTTTTTCATTCCGTTATCTTTATCTACTCCATCTCCTTCTGCAGGCTTCATTACGTCTGCTCTTTTTTGAGGAACTCTTGTAGACTCTCCAGCCAAAAGACTTAGATAGTATTTTCTATTTTTTTCAAGGTTCTTTACAGCTTTGTCCTTAGCTTTTAAATAATCTTCCTCAGTAAAGTCTCTATGTACTGTATTAAAGCCCTTCTTTTCTAATTCGTAATCAACTCCTCTTTCAATGTCTTCTATAGAAAATTTGTCAGCAGGAACTACTCCGTTATCGTACTCAGGCATCTTTTCCTCTTTGTACTTTTCTAATTCTTCAAATACCATACCCTTATTTTTAAGGATGGCTACGGTATCGTCATATCCGTTATACTGAGTTATAATGTTTGGGTGAGCAAGGCGGGCATCTCTAACGAATTGCTTCTTACTATACTCACCTAGTAGTACTGCGTTGTATTTTTCTGTAAGTGTTCTCATTGTAAGTAGTCGAATAATTTAGTATGTGACGGACGTTTAGGTCTTTCAGCCTTTTTATATCCTATCTTTTTTAAAAATTTTGTTGCTCGATTATCTTTTTTATTTTTTGAAAAAGCATAGGGAGTAGCGTATTGAGCTCCTGTACCAGGTGTAAATGTTGCTCCGGTACCTGTAGTGGAGATTTCGTCAAGTACTTCTCGTACTAAAGATCTCAACTCGCTTCTTTTCATGCTTGTTTAATTTCTTTAATTAGTTCATAGTATTGCATTAATAGAGCTAAAGTATCATCATTTACTTTTTCTTTATTTGATAAAAGTCCAATATTACTAATTACCTCTTGCAATTTAATTTTTACTATATCGTCGCTAATAGTAGATACTAATTCGTTAAG
>UEXM01000648.1_pt1 | contig 21471 bp, 26 predicted proteins | sample 1796661 | NCBI WGS metagenome assembly UEXM01 (sample SAMEA4772469, study PRJEB27181) | metagenome | reverse complement strand
ACCGCTGAGGAGTTTTTAAACCAACATAAGAGGGCTTTTCCCTATGAGTAGATGCAAAGCATGTAATGTGATTATGAACGAGTATGAGCTAAAACGAATCGACAGGATGACAGGGGACTATTCGGAACTGTGTACAGACTGTTTGACCGCCTCAATAGAGGCTGAGTTTGACGTACCGTATCCAGATCAGATAGATAACCCGTTTGACTTTTTAACGATGGAGGGCTAAACAATGGCGACAAAATGGACCAAAGATCAACCCGCTGTACTAGGGGGAGATGACCCGATTGATAATGACGCAGAGATTTTAATTTATGCCGATCAGAATTTTGTGGACGATCACTCTGTAAAACAACTAGCACGACTTGCTTTTTGTAACGAGATGGACATAAGCGAAGATTTTATCAAAAAGATTATGAATATAGCTGAGGAGTTGAGAGGGGTTTACAGGACATTCCCAGATGGTTATGTTCACGTTCAAGTAAGATTTAATTTAAATTATTGTAATATGTTTTAGAGGTATTCATGAAAAAAATAGTGGGTATAACTTTTAATGATTGATGTTATGCCCCTTTTCATGTTATACTATACTTATGTATTAAAGAAAAATTTTTAATATATAATTATAGTATCAACCAAACGATCCTTAAGTATACATAGGGTCACACAACCAACGATAGAGGAAAATAGTATGTCAGTATTAGAAGGTTTATTAGCGTTTGAGAATCTTGATGAGCATGAAATGTATCAGGGCCAATCAACTGGTAAATTCTCCGTGGTGTTGTCATTAGATGACGAGACAGCGGGCGATCTGTCAGCCAAAGGCGTTAAGATGCGCGAGTACGAAGGTGTCAAACAGAGAAAGTTTAGCACTAAGTACGATGTCCCTGTATTGGATGCGGACGGTCAGCCATTCAAAGGCCGCATTGGTAGAGGCTCAAAAGTCCGTGTCCTGTACGCTGAAGGTCAGGAACATCCCGTGCATGGTGTCTCCACTTACCTTAATAAGGTTAAGGTGTTGGAGGTTGCTGAAAACACTGGTGGAGGGGACTTCTAGCTGTGGGTTCTAAGTTTGTCCGACATGAGCCATGCCCTAAGTGTGGCTCACAGGATAACTTGGCTAGGTACTCCGATGGTCACGCCGTCTGTTTTTCAGGCGGCTGTAACCACTACGAGAAAGCCACAGGTCAGGTTAGCAACATCACACCAATCAGAGCGAGGTCATTGGAAATGACAGGAGTAGTGGCGGCAATCCCTGACAGGCGTATAAGTCAAACCGTATCACAGAAGTACGGTGTGACGGTTGAGTACAACGCGCAGGGGCAAATTGTCAAACATCATTATCCATACCACGATAAGGATTCAGGCTCCCCGATAGGGACCAAGGTTCGCATTGTGGATAACAAAAGTTTTTATTCTACAGGAGAGTTCAATAATGTTGGGTTGTTCGGTCAACATGCGTTCAAGGGTGGCGGTAAATACGTTACGATTACAGAGGGCGAGGCAGACGCACTTGCAGTTCACGAAATGTTTGACGGGAAATGGCCCGTTGTCTCCATTAGAAGTGGCGCAACTGGAGCATCAAAAGACATTAAAGAAAACCTAGAGTGGTTGGAGTCCTTTGAAAATGTTGTGATCTGCTTTGATAATGATAAAGCGGGACAGGAGGCGGCTAAGTCAGTTCTTGATTTATTCACCCCCAACAAGGCTAAGAATGTCACCCTACCCATGAAGGACGCAGGGGACATGCTCAAAGCCAATAAGGTACAGGCGTTTGTGCGTGAGTGGTGGAACGCAAAGACCTATCAGCCGGACGGCATAGTGTCAGGTAGTGATACTTGGGACATGATAATGGAACAGGCTGATGTTAAGTCCATCCTGTACCCTTGGGGCTGTCTTAATGAGATGACTCACGGGTTCCGAAGGAAGGAGCTAGTCACCATTACGTCAGGCTCAGGTATGGGTAAGTCTCAGATTGTCAGGGAGCTTGAGCATTATTTGCTTGGCGCTACTGATGACAACATAGGCATCCTAGCGTTGGAGGAGGACATCCCAAAGACAGCCTTGGGTATCATGTCCATTGAAGCTAACAAGCTGTTACATTTGGATAAGACCGTTAGCAAGGAAGAGAAGAGAGGCTATTGGGACAGGACGTTAGGCTCAGGGCGTATCTTTATGTTTGATCATTGGGGTTCAACTAGTGAGGATAATCTCTTAGGCCGCATACGTTACATGGCTAAAGGTTTGGACTGCAAGTGGATCATCTTGGATCACCTCAGCATTGTGGTAAGCGATCAGGATACCGGAGATGAGCGTAAGGCTATAGACAGCATCATGACTAACCTTAGAAAGCTAGTACAGGAGACAGGTGTAGGGCTATTCCTAGTATCACACTTGCGTAGACCTAGCGGATCAAAGGCTCATGAAGATGGCGGTAAGATTAGCTTGGGAGAACTCAGAGGTTCGGCGGCCATCGCGCAACTTAGCGACATTGTTATTGGACTTGAACGAGATCAACAACACAAAGACCCTGAGACACGGAACACCACAACTGTTCGTGTACTCAAGAATAGGTTTGTTGGACTCACTGGTCCTGCTTGTTATCTTTACTATGACAAAGAGTCAGGACGTATGATAGAAACTAACTGTCCAATGGGTGAGGAGTCAGAGTTTTAATGGATAAGTTTGTACTTGACATAGAAGCCGATGGTTTCAACCCGACTAAAGTATTCTGTATTTGCATTAAGGATTTACAGCGGAAGCACATGTACTCTATTCACCAGAATGGTGTCAACATGGGTAGGTTTCAGATGTGGTTGGAGGATCAGGGAGAGTGCGAACTAATTGGTCACAATCTTATAGGGTATGATATACCTGTACTACAAAGATTATTGGGCGCTGACTTTAGCAAATGTAAAATAACTGATACATTGGTAATGTCTCGTTTAGCGGACCCTTCAAGAGAGGGAGGACACTCCTTAGAAAATTGGGGGCGTATCTTGAATCAACCTAAAGGGGAACATCATGATTTTACTGTATATTCAAGAGAAATGGTGGATTACTGTGTACAGGATGTTGAAGTTAATACGTTGGTGTACGAAAGATTACTTCTTGATCTTAGAGATTTTAAGCCTGAATGCATATCTCTTGAGCATCACGTACAAAATATTATTACAAAGCAAATTAAAACGGGGTGGCTCTTGGATCAAGAGAAATCCTACAACTTACTAGCTAGACTAAAGGAGAAGAAGAATGACCTTGAAGACGAAGTGCATAAGGCTTTCAAACCGTTACCGACATTTATCAAACAGATTACCCCGAAGATTAAGAAAGACGGTACGCTTTCTATTGTTGGGCTTAAATTTCTGGGTGAGCAATGGCAAACGGCAGTAGCACCTTTTAGCCGCATAGACTTCCCTATCTTTAATCTAGGGTCACGACAGCAGATAGGTAGACACCTTCAGTATTACGGGTGGAAACCAACCAAGTTCACTGAGACAGGACAAGCCATCGTTGATGAGGCAGTGCTAAGTACAGTGAAGGGGATACCACAGGCCGCGTTGATTGCTGAGTATCTAATGATACAAAAGCGAGTAGCTCAGGTACAGAGTTGGTTGGAGGCTGTTGAGGATGACGGACGGGTGCATGGTTACGTTAATTCAAACGGGGCTGTGACAGGACGTATGACTCACTCTAGTCCTAACATGGGACAGATTCCGGCAGTATACTCACCTTATGGTAAAGAGTGTCGGGATGTGTGGATTGTGCCGGAGGGTTACAAGTTGGTAGGTATGGACGCAAGCGGTCTTGAGTTACGTATGCTTGCACATTACATGAACGATGAGGGATACACAAATGAAATTCTCACAGGAGATATTCACACGGCAAATCAGTTGGCTAGCGGCCTTGAAACTAGAGATCAGGCAAAGACTTTCATCTACGCTTTTCTGTATGGGGCAGGAGATTCCAAAATCGGAAGTATCGTTGGAGGATCTAGAGAGGATGGTAAGAGACTTAAGGAAAAGTTCCTCAGAAATACGCCTTCTCTTGGAAGACTACGAGAACGAGTTAGCGTGGCGGCAGGAAGAGGTTATGTTTATGGCTTGGATGGAAGAAGGGTCCATGTACGGTCAGAACACGCGGCTCTAAATACGCTGTTGCAATCAGCAGGTGCTATTGTCATGAAAAAAGCTCTAGCCTTGTTGGATCAGTACGCAACCAAATGGAAGATTGACTATAACTTTATAGGAAACATACACGATGAAATCCAGACAGAGGTCAGAGAAGAGAAAGCAGAGGTTTTCGGAGGACTCGCTACTAGCTGTGTCGAAGCCGCAGGACTCCACTTCAAGCTCAACTGCCCCCTTGCAGGGGAGTTTAAGGTTGGAAATAGTTGGGCAGACACGCATTAATCCTAAAACTAATAAGCCTTGGTATTACAAAGATAATCCAGACGCTGTTAAGGCTCGTGATGCAAAGCGTATGTGGGTCAATGGTAAGGAAATAAAGAAGACCCATCCTTTGTACAAAGCAGGTAGATACAAAGGTTTTGAGGAAGCGGCGTTTAGCTCCTTGGAAAACTATGAGGCAAATCCACAGGGAGAAGTTTACGTTATCTATAACAAAGCTTGGCCTGAATGGGTGAAGGTTGGGATGGCTGTAGACTCAAATGACAGGCTAAAGAACTATCAAACGTCCTCGCCTTTCAGGGACTATGCTTTACTGTACTCCTATGAAGTAAAGGACAGGAGAGTTGCGGAGTCAGAGGCACATAAAAGGTTAGCCAAAGAGTGTGACAACATTAATGAATGGTTTAAATTACCTCACGCTGTCGCTAATGAACTTATATTGGAAGTGATCCATGAACACTAATAAAACAACTGATAATTTAGTTTCGGATATTTACAAGATGATGGTTAGCAAGGATGCTGACCCATCCGTAGATGTTGAGGCAGAGATTGAGAAGTTTGGCGAAGGTGTTAAGGCTCTTATGCGTACAGAGTTTGGCAGGGAGAAGCGAAAGGATAACCGTAAGCTCCGCCTGTCAAACATTGGACGCACTGACAAGTACCTTTGGAATCATGTCAACGGTACTGAGGGAGAAACCATTGCACCTCACACTTATGTCAAGTTTATGTACGGACATTTGATTGAGGAGATGTTGTTGTTCCTCACGCGCATGGCGGGACACTCAGTCACCGATGAGCAGAAAGTATGCAAGGTGGAGGGCGTATTGGGCCACATGGATTGCAAAATAGACGGTATTGTGACCGATGTTAAGTCTGCCAGTAGTTTTGGATTTAAGAAGTTTAGGGACGGAACGCTAGCTTTTGATGATCCTTTTGGCTACATTGACCAGATAAAAGCCTACGCTCATTCCTGTGGTGATCGACAGTTTGGTTGGCTAGCTATGGACAAAGCTAACGGTCATTTGACTTATCTCAAGTATGACTTGGACGATAAGGAAGCTCCTGTTTACAATGCTTTGTCTCAAGATATTACTGAAAGGATACGACATGTAAAAAAGCTAGTGGAACAGCCAGAGCCGACAGAGGTTTGTTACGAGCCTTTGCCGGATGGCAAGTCAGGAAACTTAAAACTGGCTATTGGTTGTTCGTATTGCCAATTCAAAAAGCACTGCTACCCAGAATTAAGAGTATTCAATTATTCATACGCTCCAAAATTCTTATGTAAGGTAGTCAATGAACCTAAAGTACAGGAGTTAGTTTTAAATGAAGAAGGTTTTTAGGTCAGGACTAGAGTCAGCTTTGTATGACAAACTTAATAAAGAGTTTAAATATGAGCCATATAAACTACCATATATTATATCTAAAAAGTATCTTCCAGACTTTGTACATGAGGATAAAAAGATACTGATAGAAGCTAAAGGTTATTTTAGAGTAGGGGACACACAGAAATACACATCCATAAGAGACTCTATTGAGAATTGGGAATTAGTATTTGTACTGTCAGACCCTAACAAAAAAGTAAGGAAGGGAAGTAAGATGACAATGGGGCAGTGGTGTGACAAGGAAGGTTTTGCTCACTTTACTGTAAAGACAACAAAAGAGTTATTAAAGTATGTGAGGGATAAAAATGTCACTAACACTTGAAGAACTAAAGGAGGAGATTGTTAGGGAGTATGATGTTGTTTTACTCTGTGAGGTTTTAGACATAACTCCTGAGGATATTTTGGAAGCTTTTGAAGACAAACTAATTATTAATAGAGATAAGTTTACTGAGGATACTGAAGATGAGACTTAATGACGCAACACCCGCTGAGTGGGACAGGTTACGAAAGGAAATACCTGCCATAGAAAAAGTACCCAAGATAGACAAAGCTATGAAAGCTTATGTGGACATGGCTGATGAAGAACTTGAGGATGTAGTTAATAAGCCTAAGCATTATAATACAGGTAACATTGAATGTATTGATGCAATAGAGGAGTCTATGTCCAGTGTTGCATTCAAAGGCTACCTCAAGGGCAACTGCTTGAAGTACCTTTGGAGATATGACTATAAAGGTAAGCAGGTAGAGGACTTAAATAAAGCTCAGTGGTATTTAAATAAATTAACAGTAATGGTGAAAGGGGAAAATACATAATGGATCAGTATCAACAGTTTATACATAAGTCAAGATATGCACGTTGGCTGACTGAGGAGAAGCGTAGAGAGACTTGGGAAGAGACAGTACAACGCTACGTAGACTTTTGGGTCAACCGTGGACAGCTTGACAAGAAGACAGCCAAGCGCTTGTACAACGGAATACATAGTTTAAAAGTAATGCCCTCCATGCGCTGTATGATGACAGCAGGGGAAGCTTTGGACAAGGACAATGTTGCAGGGTTCAACTGTAGTTACTTACACATAGACTCACCACGATCCTTTGATGAGCTTATGTATGTACTTATGTGCGGCACAGGTGTTGGTTTTAGTGTTGAACGTAACTTCATAAGTAAGCTCCCTGTCATTGCTGAGTCTTTCCATCCATCCGATAGTGTCATCGTAGTGGCTGACAGTAAGATAGGTTGGGCATCAGCATTCCGTGAACTAATAGCCATGCTGTACGCAGGTAAAATACCTAAGTGGGACATGAGCAAGATTAGACCTGCCGGAGCTAGACTTAAAACATTCGGAGGTAGAGCTAGCGGACCTGAGCCTTTGTTGGATTTATTTAATTTCTGCATTGAGGTGTTCACTAAAGCCGCAGGACGTAAGCTAACATCACTAGAATGTCACGATGTTGTTTGTAAAATAGCTGACATTGTAGTAGTCGGTGGTGTGCGTAGGTCTGCTTTAATTAGTTTATCTAATTTATCTGACCCACGTATGGCTAAGGCTAAGATGGGCGATTGGTGGCGTAATGAAGGACACCGTAGGCTTGCTAATAATAGTGTAGCGTACACAGAAAAGCCTGACTTTGAGTCATTCCTGTCTGAGATGCAAAACATGTATGAATCCAAAGCAGGTGAGCGTGGTATCTTTAGTCGTGTTGCGGCACAAAAGATAGCCGCTAGGAATGGCCGTAGAGACCCTGAGCAGGACTTTGGTACTAACCCTTGCTCTGAGATTATCCTACGTAGTAATCAGTTCTGTAATCTGTCTGAGGTTGTTGTAAGACCTACGGATACCAAGGCTATGCTTAAGGATAAAGTAGAGCTTGCGGCTATCATAGGGACGCTACAGGCTACTTTGACTGACTTTAGGTATCTACGTAAGTTATGGCAGAGAAACACAGAGGAAGAGGCATTGCTTGGCTTAAGTTTGACAGGCATTATGGATCATAAAGTATTGAGTAAGGACATTGCGTCAGTTACGTGGCTAGAGGATTTAAAAGATGTGGCAATCAAAACTAATAAACTTTGGGCAAAGAAGTTGGGAATCAATCAGTCAACTGCTATTACGTGTGTTAAGCCTAGCGGTACTGTATCTCAGCTTGTCGATAGCGCTAGCGGCATTCATCCTAGGTTTTCTAAGCATTACATTAGAAGAGTACGTTCAGACGCGAAAGACCCGCTTGCTCAATTCATGTCAGCCACCGGATTCCCCGTAGAACAAGACCTAATGAGTCCATCGTCCTTGGTCTATAGTTTCCCTGTGAAGTCTCCAGAGACTAGCGTTACAGTCAAACAGGTGGGTGCAATGCAACAGCTTAAACTATGGAAAGCCTACCAGAATCACTGGTGTGAGCATAAGCCAAGTATCACTGTTTATTATACAGATGATGAGTTCTTGGAAGTAGCACAGTGGATATGGAATAACTTTGACTTGTGCAGTGGGATCAGTTTGTTGCCAGTTAGTGATCATGTGTATCAGCAAGCTCCTTATGAAGACATCAGCGAGGAAAAGTATCAGGAGTTAGTACAGCAGATGCCTGTGGGTGTGAATTGGAATGACCTTGAACAGTTTGAACAAGAGGATAATACTACAGGTAGTCAAGAGTTAGCATGTGTAGGTGGAGCATGTGAGATAGTTTAGATAAAACTAAGGGGCCTTAAGTGGCCCCTTTTTTTATTCTTCTCTAGTTCTTGCAGTCATCAAGCCAACACCTAAAGGAGACTGTAAACCGCGTCCCATACTGTCTGGACGAGTATTAACATATTGAGTCAATATTTCTTTTGCGTCCCCTCTACCTTTTGTTTTTTCTGGTTTAGGTTTATTTTTTTCTTTAAAGTCTTTTCCTTGTTTTTGTGTTTGTTTTTTTGCCCATTTGTTGTTCATTATATCAATATGCATTGGACCTGCTACAGCAAGAACATCTGTTGGTAAAGCTTTTTCTATCCCTTTACCTAAAACAGGCATTTTTTCTAAAAAGTTATGTACGTCTGACATATAAGCAGTTACTCTCCCATTAGGGAGCACTTTATAAATTGCGTTCACGCCACCTTCAACTACAGCGTTTCCTACAAAACTACTTTGAACCCAAAGTCCATTTTTTGCTACGTCTTCAGAAGATTTACTTAACACTTTAAACTGACTATCTTTTTTACCAGATTGCTTTAATAACTCTTTGTACAAATTTTCAGTAGAAGGTCTTTTAGGAAAAGCAGTAAGGACTTTTCTAATTGTTTTATTTACAGGGTTCTTAAAAGCAAAGTCTTGTAAATGGTTTCCAGAAGCGCCACCACTAGGTTCTTTGAATATAACTTTTGTAGGTCTATCTGAAGAAATTCCCCAAGCTTCTGTAATATGTTCATAAGCTTTCTTAGAGTCTTTAGGGGAAGTGTATTGTCTTTTACCATTAAGTTCTGTTTTTGTTGCTTTAACACCTGACTGAAAAGATTCTAAATTTAAAGGTTTATAGCCTTGTACTGTACTAAAGTCTTCAACGTCAATAAGAGAAGAACCTACATTTCCTTGTCTTCCAGATTGCTCAACAACATGTCTATTATAAATAGCCTGAGCCATTGCTTTTTCAATGTCTCTAGGTGTTGAGTTTGGATCATTTAAAATACTTTTAACTTTCTTTTGGCTTTGTCTTGCAATCCCTGTTTCAGCGTACAATGCTCTAGAATAAGGATTTAATATACTATCAAACATAGACACAGCGCCATCAGCAACCCATTGACCCATCCCTGTTGCTCTTTTACCCGCACCTGCAATATTAGAAGGAGTTATTTCTTTTCCTGTAGCCTTTAACAGTTTTTCTCCTAAAAAATTTTCAAACGTGTTAGCAGAAATTTTATCAGGTCCATAATAATTTTTTATATAATTACTAACTCCAGAAGCCCAAGCACCTTTGTTTTCTTTTGCTCCTTGTTTTAGTAAAGAACCACCTGTTCCGACACTGAAAATATTTACTATGTTTTTAACTTGTTGCCATTCTTTAGGATTTTTATCAGCCCAACTTTCTACAGCTTTTCCTGTATCGCTGTCTAATACCCCTTGTACTGATTGATTTGCAAAATCTTTAACAAACTCAGGAACAGCCCAACCAACTGTTGCACTTAAAGTTTCTCCAACAACATCACCAACCGCTCCCGCGCTTTCTCCTAAAAAAGTAGTAGCCACATGCATAGGATCATACTGATTAAAACCCATAAAATCTTTTTGAGGTTCAGTAGACTCAATAACATTGTTTAATCTATTTTCTAAAGAAGATAATAAAGTGTTTGATTCAGCCATTTAACTATCCTATTGTCTAAAGTAGTTACGTATTTCCGCTTGTTCCTCTTCAGACAAAGCATCCATTGTGTCACTAACAATAAAACTTGCAAACTTTTCCATAGCTTCAGGAGATTTAAAAGTCATCTTTTCAAAAGCAAGTAACTTGTTTACAGCTTTAGGATTAGAGGCGGCTTTAGCTAAGAATATAGGAGCAGTTAAAATTGCACCGGAAGTTACAGCGGCTCCAAAAGCTCCTCCAACTGTAGCACCTGCTCCTGCTCCGGCAACTGCGGCATATTCTTTGTTCCTTAAGAATAAAGTACCTAAATTACCTTCAGGTCTTTTACTAGCTTCAGCAAACAAATTAAATATTTGCTTTACTCTGCCGTAATCTTGACCTGTAATAATTTTTAATCTTTTATCTGCGTCTGGTTTATTAAACTGAGCGGCTAGTTTATTGTACTTTGAAACATCAAAATCAGGAGAAGATGCAAGAGGAATTAAGTTTTTAAGGAAAGACTGTTTAATGACTTGTTTTGCTTCCTTAGCTGTACCATAGGCTATTTCTGAAGGCAATCCCTCTCTCTTACCTATTTCTTTATAAGCCTCATCTATGCTTTTCATAAAACCTTGAATTTTGTCACTATTAGATTGAGTAGTCAACATAGCGCCTAAAGCTTTATAATCACCAATTTCTGCTCTCATTATTGTATTTTTATTTAACACAGGAAGCAAACCAGACAGTCCTTCTTTATAGGAAGTCTTCAGTAACGCATATTCTTTTGCCATTTTAGGGTCAGCTTGTTTTAAAGTATTTATAAAAGAATCTTTTAAGATACCTTGTAATTTTATAAGCTCTCCATCAGCCACTGAATTATAGTTTTGCGTTCCTTTAGTTCCAAACTGACGCATTTGTGCTGACATCATTTTATCAAGACGAATTAAAGCTTGTGCTGACATATTTCCGTATTCTAAAGTTCCTGCTAGTTCTTTTTTAATATATGCTATAGTAGCATCGTCAAGAAGTATTTTATCTTTAGTCACCACTTTACCATCAACTACATCTGAGGTTTTTATAGTGTTTTGTTTTAAGTATGACTCTAGCTGTTTCTTAATTCCTGCCGTGTTTACAGTTCTGTTTTTAACTTGACTCATAATAGAATCTAAACCGTCACCATAAGAATCACTAAGTGCTGATCGACCTGCGGATATAATGTCAAACATTGCTTCCCCTAGATCAGAGGGTGCTGTTCCTGTTCTTAAGTCTACAGAGTTAGCTATGTCATTTAAAGCTGACTGTGCGGCTTGGTTTACTTTAGCTACATTACCTGTGGCTTCCTTGCCTGACAAAAGACCTGCTTCTCCAATCTTTTCAGCAAAAACAGCAAGACTAGAGGCTTGTCCTGTTTGATATCTTGTTAAACTAGCTCCTCCCCCTTCTAGAATTTTTTGAGTTGCTTTTAAAGACTCCGTAGATCCTGTTTGTAAACCTTCCTTCATTATTTCTTCAGCTACTTCCTTTGGTGTGTAACCTAAGGCGGCTTTGGCTGACAGATACGCAGGTTTTAAAACTTTACCTGCGCCTAAAGTAGCTATGTCAAATCCTGCGGATATTAAAGATTCCTTTACAGCTTCTTGGAAATCTAACTCTTCACCTTCTAAAACATCAGATGTTAAAGACCCTGCGCCTGATCCTACTGAACCACCTATAATACCTCCTGCTATCATTCCTGCGGGACCAAAAGGAATACCAGCGGCGGCTCCCGCAAGGCTTCCTCCAAGACCTAAAGGTATCTCCATGTTTTTCTTTAGGAAATTACCTACGTCCTGATACCAAGGTAAGTCTACTTCCTGACCATCAGGAGTTACTTGCGGTGCAAAATCCTCAAGAGTAGCCAAGCCGTTAGCAATAGCTTTATCCTGAATTTCTTCCTTGCTTACACCTACAGGAATACCTTTGATAATTGTACCGTTTGGAAGACGTATGTCTTGAGTTTGACTCATTATAAATCACCCCAGTTTATTGCTTGTTTTTCGGTTGTCGGTTCTTCAGGATACATTTGTTCAATTAGCTGATTAAAATCTTCTGAGGTTTTTGCCTTTTGATATAAACCTGCTTTAAAAAGAGAATCATCAATTGCTTTTTTAAGCTGTCGTAAAATTCCTTTGTTTGCAGGGTTTCCTTTTGACATTCCTGCGTATATTGCATCAAGGCGTTCTGCTTCCTGATTAGAAATAAGACCACCAAATAAAGGCTTTAAAGCTGTCATCATGTTTAAACCAAGTATAATTTCTAACTGACCTTTATCTGCACTTTTAACACCAAAAAATCCTTCTAGTTCAGTTGCGGCTATATTTATTGGCCCTCCTGTTTCTATAGAATTTAATAATGTTTCGGCTTGTTCTAAATCAACTTTAGAGGAACTTAAAGTTGGTATAGAATCTATTGCTTGAACTTTAAGTTCAGCATAAGTCATTTCTTGTTTTTCTTTGCTTTTTTGAGAAACTCTTCTAGCTGTTTCTTCTTCAGCAGTTAAAGAAAACTCACCTCCTGTTACTTTTGTTTTACCGACAGGTTGAGTTGGCCCCTTTGTTCCTATTGGAGAATATTTATTTTCAATGTTTCCTGTGTCTTTATTAAAAGCAGGAGTCATTGTAAACCCATTACCTTCTTCATCTTCAACAGTAAATGTAGTTCCTTTAAGAAAACCACTACTTTTAGGGTCGTTTAAAAAATCTTTAAAGTTAGAAGCGTTTAATTGACCAGACTCTGCAAGCTGTATTAAAGCAGGTTGAGCAGGAAATTTGTTTCTAATGTATTCAGAAAAAGAAACTCTATCAGCCATTTCCTGATCCTCAAGCTTTTGTTTTTGAGCCATAGCAGATTCTTGAGCTTTAATTTTGTCAGCCATTTGTGCCGCACGTAAAGGATCAAAGCGAGACACAACACCGACTAACTTCTTCATATCCTCCATGTTGTTTAAATCTAAACCTGACAACTCTGCTTGTAGTGCTTCTTCCGGTGTCGGAGGTATTTCAAAGCCTCCTAGTTTACCAAAAAGTTTAGCAACACCTCTACCACCAGAAGCTATAGTTTCTACACCTTCTCTGCTTCTTTGTGCTAATCGTTGATAAGGGTCTGAAGATACAGGTCGAATTGGTTGTGTAGGAGTTCCTGTTAATAAACCTACTAAATCTTGATATGCCATTATATTGTCCTATTAATATAAATTGTTTTTATTTATTAAAAACCACCACCGCCGCCAAAAGATCCACCTTTTCCTGCGGTTCCACCACCGCTAGCTCCCATAGTAAGTGCTGTTTCTAACGTACCTAATAAGTTATTAAAGAACCCGCTTCTAGCATCATCTTTATCTGCTTGAAAACCCATAAGCTCTAAACCACTTTTTCCATAACCCGCTTGCTCATCAAACAAAGTTTGTAGCATTGATTTAACATTTAAGGCCGCACCTGATTCTCTTCCGCTTTGTGCAAATCCTGCTAAAGGAGTAGCTGTTTCAACTAACTTAGTTAGTTCTTGCTGGGGCTTATAACCTAGACCCAAAAGACCGCTAGCTAAACCATAAGCTTGCTGTCTGTCTGCTTGAGACTGTCCATAAGCATTATAGAAAGCTTCATTACGTGCTTGTTCCTGAGCTAAAGCTTGTGCAAATTGCTCTGGACTACCGCCGTATTGAGAAGTCATTAAACCTAATCTACCTTGGCCTAATAGTCTATTTTCTAAAGCAAGTTGTTGACGTTCTTCCTCAGGCCGTTGTATAGTTCTTATTTGCTCATATAAAGCCTGTTGTCGCTCAAGAGGATCTCCGCCTAGCTCATCTAGGAAACTGCCTGACATGCCGAATAAACGGTCTTGTAGAGCTTGTTGTTCTGGAGACAAGTTCATGTCGAACCCACCTTCAGCAGTACCTTGTACTCCGCCTAAGCTAGATGTGACACTAAAGGGTACAAACTGTGACTGCTCGTATCCTTGCTCACCCACAGCAGTACCACGATTTAACATATCCTCTCTAAAATCTTCCATGCGCTTAATGCGCCTTTTTGCATTTTTATACTCTTGACCTGAGCTTAACAAGTCCGATAGAAAACCCATTAGTAACTCCCTCCGCTAATTGTACCTGCTAAAGTTCCCGCAATATTAGCGGCTGATAGTGTAGGGACTGTGACTGTCCCTGTGAATGTTGGCCCTGCTAAGTCTGCTTTAGTTGTGACAGCCGTAGCAATAGCGTTAAACTCTTCGTGTATTTCCGTTCCTTTAACTATTTTAGCCGCATTACCAGACGGCAAAGTATCCTTAGACGCAAAGTCCGTAGTTCTTGTATAATTACTCATTAAATAAGTCTCCCTAATAATACGTTAATGTCAATTTTTTGTATGGAAAATTCTGATCCGCTAATTGTTGATTCTAAACCTACAGTAACTGTTGTTCCATGTCCTGAACCTTGTACATTAGGTACTTGTATTTCTGTTCCTCCAGAATATTCAGAAGTAGATACATTATACTCGTTTACACCATAAAAAGCTGTGTTTGCATTAGTTCTTGTGGATGTAAAAGTTTGCTTGTAGTAAGAATCTGAATAATCATATCCCCAATTAAGAACGGATTGTGCCGCCGCATCCCCAATAATTGTCATTTTAAACTTTTTAAGGAATTTAATATTAGATGAATTTCCAAAATCTAACGGGTTGCTAAAGTATGCTAATTGATAGGAAGATGTTGAGTAAGTTTGTGTTGACCCTACAAGAGTACATAGTTTATCAGTAAAGCCTCTGTACTCATAAATACCCCCTTGTCTTCCCATGTATATCTTACCGTCCTGTGTTCTTGTGTAACACAAAGCAATAGGAGTTGACCACGTTGTAACCCTGTGTGATCCGTCAGGTAACGCCTGTCTCATGTCAAAACAATACGTTATATTGTTATTAGGTAAAGTTAAAAGATAAAAAGCTTCCTCTGGGCTGTACATAGACTTAACAGGAGCTAATGTAGAGTCTGCTATTCTTTCCTCGTTGACATAACGTACTAAGTCATTCCTGACGTTTCTGCTAATGTCTCGCATGGGCATAGACTTTTCCTGTATAACTCTACCAAAGCTACGTACACCTGAATCCGATAGGAATATAATGTCAGTACCAGTGTGTTGTACGGAGTCTCTAGCAACACAACCTACGCCCTCTACAGTGTCATGTAGTTTAAAGACACCTGATGTAACAACATCGTTTGCACCAGAATACACAACAATAGATACTTTACCAAAAACAATAAGAAAACCGTTGTGTGCCGCAAGCGCTACAATTTCATCGTGACCTGTAGGCCATACAGTTGTTAAATCAATAGAGCCTGTTGCTCCTCCTGTCCAAGCATGTCCGTTTAAAGTATCTGACCAATATATTGTATGTTTGTTATTTGTAATATCCGCTATCCATAAACGACCAAAAGCCGCTAATACTTCATTGGCTTGATAAGGTGGCAAATCTGAACCGTTTGTAGCATGTGGAGCATCAAAGCCTGTAACTGCTGACAATTTTACAAGCCCTTGAGAACCAGAGTCAGTATAAACTAAAGGTTCATGTCCTCTTTGATAAAAATAAACATGATCGTTAAAGTTGACAACCTTCCAGTTATTAGCGCTTATAGTATAACCTGAAGGAGTTATGTCAGTTAAAGTTGATGTACCACTAAATATTTTATTGTTGCCCGCAGAGAAAACAACTTTATCACCACTTTTATCTAAGGACTCAAAGATTGTTTGTATTTTTACAGTGTTTGTACCTACTGAGGAAGCACCTGCTGTGTTTGTAGCTGTAGACAACAACACTGAGCCTTTTCTAGCTCCTACTCGTCCTAGCTTGTCAATAACACAATTAGTTGCAACAGACGCATAACTAGGGTCAAGACCCACAGGAGAGTCCTGCGTATTAATACCGCCAAACGCAGGTGCATTAATTGTTACGTTCTGTAATTGTTGAGCCACTATACTGGTCTCCAAATAGTTTCTTCTTCCTGTCTTGCAACATCAAGAGCAACCATGTCACCCAATGTTTGATCTGCGATAGCAAACAGTTCCGCTGAGGATGTACCACCAGTTTCCCCTCGCTCCCTTGAGGCCAACGCTACTGCATAATGTATTACAGGATTGGAAGGAACATACAAGTTAGTGCTGTCAGCAACCATAGGTGCTTTTTTATCCACAGCATTAACACGTATAATATACTCTTTGTCAGGTATAGGATATAGGTCAATCAAAGCTTCCCCTGTCTCACTAAAGCCATTCCAAGAGTAGTACACAGGTGAGCTATTAGGTACACCACTGTTTAAGTAAGCATTGTTCATCCAATGGGATGACACAGGTCTCATAAAGTAATTGGATGTATCATTAATAACATCCAATGTTTTAAGGCTGACATCCGAATCAGTTAGCTGATAACTAAATGTATTAGCTACTGTGTTAATAGTAAATGTTGTACGTAGTGAAGACCAATCCCAAGAGTCCTCTACAATCCTTTTAGCATCGTTTACAAACTCTCCTATTAGCTTAGAATAGCTGTTATCCGACACAGACGTAATTGTATCGTCTTCCCTTAGCCGCCTTAGTACACTTTGTACAAGTTGTAAATAAGTCATAAGAGTATGTATCCTTGCTTTGTGAATTTCATTAGTTGTTCCTTTGAACCCCTTTTGTTTTTTCTACTGTTCTCATTGCGCCTAATCCTAACATACCAAGAAGTACAGGCATCATTGTTGACAAATCAATTAAAGGAACAACGATTGTAGACTTGGATAAAGCAAGCGCAAAGTTTGCCAACGGGATAAGAAGAAAGTTACTCGCCATGCCAAGGCAACAAGTCCACCCAACAGCAGGTCTCCAACCAGAGACAAAAAGCGACTTATGTCCTGCGCTAATTTTGTTAATTTCAATTTGCCCTTTAGCAAGCTCTTGTGCGTGTTTTTCTGCCATTGTTGTAATTTCATGCACAAGCGCATTCTTTTTATCTTTGTCCTCTATAAATTTATCCAATAAACCTGAGACAGGGCCAATTAATGAAGTAATGATGGACATTATGCAGTCCTTTTCCACATGTATACAACAATGGACGGTTGTATGTTGTTTACAGCAGTACCGCTACCGACATCACTTGTTTTACCTAAAGTAGGCGCTACAGTTGTGCTTCCTAATCTATAATCATGATTATCTGTATCTGCATTTGTTTGTCTAGTTGCTAAAGTTTGAGAGCCGCTAGAAAGAACAGTAGATGTTGTACCGCCTCCATGTTCTGCGGCAATTTTATGGTTATGAGAAGGTAAATTAGATTCGGACAATGTAACAGTCTTAGAACCTTGTAGTTCTTCCGCTGTATCAAAGTCAGTGTCAGTAGCGTCTAAGCTTACAAGCGCTCTACCTGCGCCAAAAACAGCCCAAGTACCTCCAAATAAAGTAGCAGGTGACGTAGCATTAACGGAAATATAAACAGCACCTACAGGATAAGCTTGCAATGCTCCTGCTATTTCCACTACAGCATTAGAACTGTTTTTTGAGTATAGTTTTTTATCAGCAGTATTAACTGCTAACTCAGCGCCACTTGAAGTTTGTGTAAGATTTCCTGCGGTAGGCACTGCGTCCGCTGTAGAACTTACTTTAGTTAATAGAGTAGTCATAATTATTTCTTACCTAATAGTTGTTTAACAGTGTCACTTTCATATATACGTAAACCTAACCAAACAATAGTAAACAAAGAAGCAATAGGTGGTAGCCATGCGCCTAGTGTTAATACTGCCGTTGAAGCCGCCGCTATATCCACTACTTCCTTAGTTTCTCCGATCATTGTTTTATCCTTAAAATTTTTCATTATAGAAGTTAAAAAAATACTGCATATACTGCAAACCCAAAAACTACAATAACAATAGCAAGTCCCCACCAAGTGTTTGGATCGTCCCAATCTTGACCTGAAATCATTCAAATATCTCCGTTGTCTCTGGATCTACAAATTTAGGTTTACAATAAGCTCTGATAGGTACAGGGAATGCTTCTTTAAATGTAATCCCTGCTGTACCTTCGATACCTTGTAAGCTTATACTTCTACTAAAGTATGTGCATTTGTTAATATCTGCCCACACTCCATACTCTTCCGTTTCTATCACAAGACCGTCAGCAGTTAGTGTCTCTAACATTAATGCAAACACCAACTGTTTCACCTAATAACCTTGTCCTTTACATCAACCCATTGAACCTGACATCTACAATCAACAGGGTCGTACTTATTGCTGGGTCTTGATAACTCCTGACACATATAAATACAATGTGACTTCTTTAAATAATAAAGGGTCTGCTCTTCAACTACCTCGCCATTGACAAAGAATAGAAGGGCAAACACCATCTTCATTGTTTAGCCAATAGTGCCTGTACCAACGCCTGAATCTGCTCGTTAGTCTTCTCTTGTATCTTTTCCTGTCTAGCCAATGACTCTACGATTGCATCAACCTTAGTCTCTGTTACAGCTTGAGCCTGTCCGTTTTCCTGCGCTTTCTTAGCAGTCTCTTTGACTATTACTTCAATTCTTTTAACTTCCTTAGTAGTAGACTCAGCATTAGCCTGTGCCGCACCGTAGGAGATAGCACCGACAAACAACGAGACTACTAATGGAATAGCCCAAGTTGGGATTACAATGCCTTTATCACTCACCACGGAACCTCCGCAACAACTGATGGAGCCTTAGACTCAGCAATCTGGTTTGCAATAGAAGCCTCAATGTCAGCTACAGTAATTTGAGGACAGTCCTTTACCCAACCGACAGCCATCTCTTCTGTAATATCCTCGAATGCTACAAAGTCATCTGAGTCTGCGTCTGGTGTAAAACTGCAAGTACCATAAGAACTGCCGTAATGACTAACTGCATCATCACCAGTTCCGACTTCCTCGCTATCACTTGCTCGCCAATGTGCAACGATTACACCATCATCGCTTGAGTTTCTTTCGAGCTGTACTACTGTCCACGTTACTGCCATTTTTCTATTCCTCTAGTTGAGCGACACGTTGCCGCAGTGATTGAATTTCTTTGATTAACATTGGTACTAATTTACTGTAGTCAACACCCATCATGTCATCTGGAGTGTCACCTTTAGTTACCGCATCTGGTGCTACCTCAAGTAACTCTTGAGCAACCATGCCGTACTTTTGATGTTCGCCATCGACTTTCCAATCGAACGAACGCACTTGGATTGCATCAATATCTTTAGAAGCAGTGGGTGCATCTACGATGTTGTCTTTGAGTCTTTTATCAGATGATGTGTTGTAGGCTGTAGCTGAGTTGGTATTACTTATGCTTCCTACTGTGCCCGTACCTATAGCAACAAAGTCCATGATGGTTGAGTTGCCAGCACTGTGGATTTCAAAGTTAACACCGCTTTGTACATTTTGAGATACAAATCCTGCGGAATCTACTCCAAAGGAACCATCGGCTCCAAAGCTAGTTCCTCCTACAAGAAATCTTCTGCTAGCATCTATTCTTGCGGCTTCCTGTCCACCAGTAGCAAAACCAAGTTGATTAGTAGTGGCTCTAAACATTCCTGAATCAGAATCAGCAGAAAAACCATATGCAGGTACTGATGCAGATCCATTTACGGGTGCTACTTGTGTTCCAACAAAAGCAAAGCCTGATAGGTAGAGGTCTTTGAAGCGGTGAGTGCTAATACCTAAACTTATATCGTTATCTATAATTCCTGCTTCGTCCGCAGGTACAATACACTTTGTACCACCTGATAAACCTGCTCCGTTACCAGATGCGGGATTGAGCACAACAGTTGTAACAACACCTGCCCTAGACTGAATACTACCTACCACAGTCCCAGTGTCTCTCCTAAAGTCTAAAAGGCTACCATCGCTACTCAAACGATTTAAGGTTAGGCAGTTACCACCAGATTTAACGATGCTTGTATGGCCTGTGGATTGCATTCTGATTCCGACAGTGCTGTCATCGTCTGCGCTTTTGCCAATTAAGACATTGCCAGACTCAGTAACCCTTAAACGCTCTTGAAGAGAATCACCAACATTTGTCAAAAATTTTAAATTGCCGCGAGCCTGACCACTACTAACACTCTGGGTTGAAATTATTTGAGCACCAGTATTACCACTGCTTGAAACATTTGTAGCATCTCCTCCACCAAATGCAATTCTTACATCATCATCATAACTTCCACCTACAAGATAAAGAGTAGGGCCAGAACTGTTATAAATTGTAAGGTCGTGTGAAGGATTAGAAACACCAACTCCCAAATTTACACCACTAGCAAAACTTGCAGTCCCATCAGTCTTAATAAAGAAGTCAGATGTGCGAGTACCACCGCCAAATCCCATGCCGTAGGCTGATACTGATATGTTGCCTTTTGGAGTGCCGTCTTTGCGTAGCTGTAAACATTGACCATCACTGCCTGTACGATTCAAGTACATAACGGAGGCATCTGCGAATGCGGTGTCTCTACTTAAAGCTAAATAACCACTTGATGCTTGATAGCTAAAACCAGTTCCGCTAGTGTCAGCAACAACATCGCTAGCAGTCCCCACAAGCAAATCACCGCCCGATGTGATATCAACTCTACGTTGTCCTCCTGCCCAGAATTGATGACCAACACCAGAAGCTCCATACTGAACAACATTTGTTCCGTCATATTCCATATAGGCTTTTTGGGCACTGCCTGAATACCATCTTACTTTTGCTGATAGGTAGAGGTCTTTGAAGCGATTACTCGATCCACCAAGGTCAATGGCGGCATCCCTAGCCGCACCCGCAGATGTTGCGGGTCTTACTCCACTTTCACCAAATGACAAAAACGCATCACTTCCTGCTGTACCACCTACAAACAAATAACCACTGTTACTACCAATACTACCTACCTGCACTCCCTGCCGCCAAAAGTCAATCAAGCTACCATCCGAACCAAGCCGACTGACATACATTGGAGTCCCTGAACGACTTATTGTCAATCGACCATCTTGAGTTACCGCCAAACCAGTAGCAGTCGTAGAAGTAGCATTGAAGTCGGCAGATTCTCCAACGAGGAATATGCCTGATGAGTCTATTCTCATGCGTTCACTGCCGCCAGTTTGGAAAGCAATTCTTCCACTGCTGTGCTGTGAGTTAAAAATAACCAAATTATCTGTTACGGTTTCATTACCTGTTGATACAACTAATCCTCTGCCTGCGATAGAACCATTTACAGTAAGCCCTGTGCTTGTCACGCTACCTGAGAAAGTGGCGTTGCCTGAATTTGCAATTGTTAATAGTTCACCACTAGCAACACTTGCGTCTTGGTTCGACAGGGTAAAGCTTCCAGAGTCTCTATGTATA
>UEXM01001325.1_pt1 | contig 21473 bp, 23 predicted proteins | sample 1796661 | NCBI WGS metagenome assembly UEXM01 (sample SAMEA4772469, study PRJEB27181) | metagenome | reverse complement strand
CCTTTTTGTTCTTCAACAAATGGAGATGGTTGGTTAGTAGCATATTTTAATTCCCGTTGGTATCCTTTTTCTGTATCAAAATAAAGCAATGGCTTCTTTGCAGTATGCTTAGATGGCACTGTGAATACTAATGGACGCTTGTTATTTTTAAGCGTATATAATCTATCTTTTATTTCCCAAGAGTTATCTAAAACCGGGGATTCTTTTTTCTTTGACATGATATAATATAATTAAATAATTGATAAGAGTAATAGCTACCCCCGCTAATACAACGAGGGTAACAATTACATTAATTTACTATGCTGAAATAGCCTTCAATAATACGAAGTTATTAGCAGCTTGAACACACAACGCTCTTTCTGACAAGAAGTGTACGTTCATTTCGTCAGCGTCAGAAGTATAGTTACCTCCTACTGATCCAGTCACCCAAGACTTCATTCTACGGTCATCAGCTTCAGAAGCTCTGTAGCGGATGTGTAAGAATGGTCGAGAGATGTTCTTTCCGAGTTGCTGATCGTAAACTGTAGAAGTTCCAGCAGGAACAATCACACCTTCAACATCTGCAACAAGTCCACGAGTTGTAGAATCGTTTAGATATTTCCAGTCAGTTTTGTAGAAATCGTAAGAACCTCTTCGGAATCCTGAGAAACCAAGGTTTAGTGCCATATCTTCTGAATTGTCGAATACACCGTAAGATGTACCTCCAGCTCCATAAGAGTTTTGAGCAGCTAGCATGTTATCGATAGCCAAGGAAGTGCCACGGTCTAAGAACATCATGTTCTCTTCAATAGCTCCTTGCTTATCTAGCTCAGCTAAAATAGTATCAAAGTCAGCAAGCCCATCAGTACCACCGAATGCAGAGTCAGCATAAACTAATCCTCTTTCTTCTAGTGCAGCAAATAAACCTTCAGAACCAGTAATACTAGTACCACCACCGAATCCAGTAGCAGCTGTAATATTTCTTGTAGTTCCATCAGTGTTTAATGATTTTTCTGCTTCAACCATAGCCATTTCAAGTTGATCTTCGAAACGGATACGAGCTTCGTGCTCAGACTTTAGGTACCATAGGTATCCAGAAGTTCCAGCTTCAGTAGTTACTTCTACCCAACCAATTTGAGCAACATCAGAACCATTTACATTATACTTATCTCTAAGAATAATTGGTTTGTTGTTGAAAGTTGTGAAAGAAGCATCAACTGAGTTACCAGCATTTTCTGTTCCTTTAGCGTACTCAGAACCGTATACAAATACTTTTACGTCGCTGCCTGTCATTGTAAGACCTGCTAATTCGCCGTAAGTATCTACAGTTACAGTTTGACCAACTACGTCTTGTACATATGCTTTTTGAGTATCAAAGCCTTTAGAAACAACAATAGTCATTCCTTTGCCAATCAAGTGGCCAGCAGGCAATGTTAGCGAAGTAGTCGATGCTACAGCCGCGTCGTCATAAGCAATGTGTAAACGTCCTTGTTCAGACCAAGTAATTACGTCAGATGCCATAGGCATTTCCGCACCTACCATACGTAGGAATCCAGAGATAGTACGATTTCCATATCGTTCTACTTCTTTTTCGTAAACTTCAGGCAAAAATTGTTGCGTAAAGTCTAGGTCCCCGACTGCTAAGTAATTGTCGCCAAACAATCCCTTAACTGGTCGTGGAGTTAAATGTTGGAGAGCTAATTCGCTCCCAGTAAATGATCCAGCCATTTTTTTAATTTTTAATGGTTATTATTTTCGTTTTTTAATTTTAAAACTACTTGTGCTATTTGCATCACTTGGTACCGCACGCACAGTCCAACCATTTTGTGTTGTTACTTTTTCATGTCCCCTTCTCGGGTCCATATCAACATTTTTGGTTCGAGCCATGCTGTCTTTTATAGCGTCGGCCTTGCCTTGCTCGTAAAAGTGGTTAGCAATGGAATCAGCATTCATAGCTGTAAATAAAGATTTATGATAACCCTTAGCATCTGACATTTCATTTTTATCGTTCAAAAACTTTTTGACGAAGTTATTAATATCGCTTTGGGTTGCCTTTACGTCTTCAGTATTTTTAATTTTAAACCTATACTTTTTGTCTCCAACAGAATAATCAAAACCTTTGAAATCCTTATTAAAAACGTTACTAGTTTTATTTAAAAATATTTCTTTTTGCGAGGCAGCGGCTTTTGTCACTTCCTCGTTTTCTTTACTATAGCGATTGAAAAAATCAACAGCTTGTTGCTGGTCTTCAGTTAAGTTAGATCCAGCTTTAATGTTTTCGTAATAATTAGCTTTTAACTTTTCAAGATGTTTTTTAGCTTTTGCTGCTTCCTCTTTAAAAGCTATTTTTGCTTTTCTAATATCTTTAGGTTCATCAAGCTCTTCGTCGTACGAGAAGTCTTCCATTAAAACTTCAATATCTTCTTTATCTAAATGCGGTTTGGTTGTTTCGTAAAACTCACGTATCAACTGCGCTTCATTTAATTTAGAATAATCTGTGTTTAACTTTACGTAATCCTCAAGGCTTCCACCTGTGTCGTTCATAAACTCCACGACTTTTTGAATATTTTCTGGTAAGGGTTTTCCAGTGTCTTGTGCTTGTTGAATTTCTTCTTCAACCGCTTCTTGCAATTCTTCTACTTGCTCCTGTACCTCTTCCTCAATTACTTCTTCTAATGCGCTTACCTCTTCTTCTTGGGTATCCCGTATTTCTTCAACCACTTCTTCGCTGTCTGGCGTGTCTTCGGATTCTCCGACAACAGCATCGCTGTCATCTGCGCTTTGCTCTTGAACGGCATCTTCTTTTGGTTTATTAAGTTTACCTAAATCTATTTTAATAGTGCCATCATCCGCGACTGATGCACCGGTATCTGGCTTTTCTTCAACAACCTCATTTTCAGGAGTTGCTTGTTCTTGGGTTTCTTCTTGCACCTCTAGAACTTCTTCTGTGTTTTCTGACATGATAAAATATTATATAATTATACATTACTATTATTACTTAGGTTCAAAGGTTCCTAAGTCAAACCCTCCGCCAATTATATCGTTTCCGCCGGATTCGAAGTTTTTTGGTGGTGTATTGTTTTTTCTTTGCTCAATTAATTCGCTTTGCTGCGATGCTTCCATTTTTGAACGATCATCTTTGCGATCTTCTTTTTTGCTTTCACGTTGCTTATAAAGCTCAGTTTCCATATTTTTAAGCTGCATGTTATAATCAAACTCCTGCGCCATTAAAGCTTTCTTAGCTTCGACTTCAGCTTGTAGTTTTTGTAAATCAAGTTGCCCTTCTAATTGTTTAAGTTGCGCTTTTTGCTGTGTTATAGCAGCTTGCTTTTGCACCTCAGCCTGCGCCGCGACTTGTTGAGCCTGTGCGTTCGCTTGTGCTTGCGCTTGAATATTTTGCTGTTGAATAGCTTGATCACGCTCTTGTTTTTTCTTACGCTTAATTTTTAGTAGCTGATTTGCTAACTTTAAATTTTGCACTTGGCGTATGTCAATAGCATCATCCAAGTCTATTAAACCAGCTGACAATGCGGTTTGTATATTGTTTTCAAGCATTTGCTTTTCTTCCTCATCTGGCATAAGTGTTAAAAATATACCAAAATCGTATAAGTGCAAATTATTCATTTCAGAAAGGGTGGCCACGTTATGTGCTCCTATCTTTTGTATAAACGATTCTCTTGCTGGCGAATACTCAATTATATCAGATATTCTAAGAGACAGGCATTCTGCTAAGTGAGCCGTTATAAATAATCCAGCTTCCATTATGTGCCTCGTTGCGGTATTTGAATTTGCCGCTGCTATCTTTTGTATACCAACCAAAGCTTTACCGTCAGGCATGCTGCCATCTCTTGCCTCGTTTAATCCCGTTACATCACGGATCATTTGCAAATAATAGTTATACGTATTGATTAACGCCCCTAACTTGTTGCCGCCACTACCGCTTGTAATTTCTTGTATAGGTACTTTGCCTGGGTTCATATCGCCATCCTGCGTAAATGATCTTCCGATTACGGAACCTGTTTGGAAAAACATGTTTAACGCTTCTTGCGGATTATAATTTGTGCCATTACCCAAATCTATTTCAGCCAATCCATCAGCATCAAGGTAAACACCATCAGGTACCATTCTTGATAGCAGTTGCTGTAACTTTAAATGCGTTAGCTGTATCATATCCGCAAACCCTGTAATGCGGCTTACTAATGATTCGATCCTACCTTTGTACATTCTGGGCGCATTGATACTGTAATTCAATAATACTTTTGAACTATCGCTTTTTGGGCGCATCATGTTTTTAGCTAGCTCCCATTTTAATAAATAATCAGTGCCTAATATTAAAACACCTTCATACAATACCTCAAGCGATCTTGATAGTTTCCCAAACTGCTGTTCTAATACTTCAACTGGTGGATCAAACTGATCATCTCTAACTAATACCTTAGAAGCTCCTGTTGCAGTTTCTTTAATTTTATAAACTTCGTTCATATAGGTCTTGTAATTAAAATACAAAACTTGAACAGTGTTAGAGTCAGACTCGTTATAATTAGACAACGACCTGTCGTAAAAGCCGTTATTTTGGTAACCTGTTTTAGATATTCTTTCTAAGTCCTCATTTGTTAAATCAGGAAATTGTTTTTTAAGCTCATTAATATGTACTTCTCTTACTTCACCGCAATAGTAAATATCATCAAAAAACGGGGAGTCCGTATAAGACCATACTAAATTTGAAGGGTCAACATAATCTATTACCACGCCTTCTGACTTTGTAAACCTATTTTTAACAGCTCCAATACCTATGGTGGTTAAATCGTATACCACACGTTTTTTTGTTAAATCGTAATGGTTACCCTCAAGCAATACATTTATAGCTTGCTCTTCCGCAATTTCTACAGCCTGCTTATAAGTAAGCTGCATATGCACGTCTAACTCTTCCTGTGTTTCTGGTAGAGTCTCGGGTTGGTTTTCGTATAAGTTAACGCCAAAGTTATCTTTAGCGAAATCGTTCAACTCTTTAGTTTGTATATCTCTAATTATACTAGCTAAGTATTCTGTACGCTTTGCTACTCCATAAGGATCTTGCGAATATGCTTTTATATCAAATGCTCTTTCGGATATGCCATTAACCACTATATCTACAAACTTAGGTATAATTGGTACTGGCTTCCAATCTATATTTAAATATGATAAATCGCCATTAATAGACAACTCATCTTTATACTTTTGTACAGACTGTTCACCTCTAGCATATAATCTTAATCTATGAAATGTATTTTGATTACTTTTATATCTGTTAGTACCAGAATCGGATTTAAACCATTCATCTTGAATCGCTCTACCAACTCTTAAACCGTATTCAGGCGAAAGCTTTTCAGCATCGCTAGCAACTTGGCTTGGAAAAAAACTATTTATAACTGACTCAGCCATATATATTTATTTTATTATTTCCGATATTGAACCGGCGTTTTTATATTTTGCAATATGTATATTTAACTTAGGTTTTTGTGCTTGGGGGTTTGGTCTGTATAGATGTCTATTACAGGCCATTATCGCTAACCCTGAACTAATAGCCGCATCAAATTTTGTTCTTTTGTTTATATCAAACTTAGCCCAATCGTTTAAGGTTTGGCTAAAATACATTGAACCGTATTGTCCATCATTAGTAATACCAACGTGGTTTTGTATGTAGGTTTCAATAGCAGCTGCATGAGCTTGCTTTATATCCTCAGAAGAGTTAGGTATACCGCCTATTTCTTTTTCTGTAACGGATAATTTTGTATATGTTTTATCAGGGCGATTCATAGAGTAACCCCTATATCCTCTACGCTTTAGATAATACAATAATCTTGGTTTATTGTTTTCACAAAGAAGAGGCATTCCGTAAAACACTAAAGCCATAAGCACATCTTCAAAAAACATTTCAGCTGTTTGTGGTCTTGCCACATATTCTAAAAAAAACGTATTTGACGGCGCATCTTCCATGCTGAAAGTAGTAAGCCCGTGTAATGCTCCTTTAGATCCTTTGCCATCGGTGGTTCCTGATATATCGTAACTATCACAGCCAAATGCACCTACGTGATCATTTGCGGGATACCTTATACCATTTTTAATTACCTGTTTATTTTGCAAACCAACTTTTGGAACCCAAGAAACTTTAAACCTTCCATTCGGGTTTGGGCTAAACATTACTTTTGAGTCCTTCACTCCATGCTCCCAATTAAAACTACCCGTTGTTACAACACCTGTACTTTTTAAATCTTCGTTGTAATCTATTTGTTCGTATATTTTAACTAAATTAAATATACTATTTTTAGTTTCATCCCTAAACGCGTGCTCTTCTGTGCGTGGAAACTGCCTGTAGAACTCATTTAAAGCATCCTGGTCACCTTTTAATCCTTCTACCTCATTATCCCAATGTTCGATGACGCCAACTTCGATAGCGTCTCCGTGTGGGCCAACGCAATTTGCTGATGGCTCTTCGAATACAGGCATTCCATAATTGTCAATGAATCCTTCGTAATTCCATTCCATAGGAATGAACAAAGAATATAATCCTGACTTAGTCTGTCCATTGCGGTTTCGTTTGGTAACATCTGAATCATTGTATAGTTTTTTAAAGTTTTCACCACCTTTATCTAATGCGTTTGATGTTGATCCCATCATACATTTTCCAATGACTCTACTACCTAACCTTAATGTAGTTTTTGTTACACGCCAGTTATTTAATATGTTATCTGGTCTTTCCCATTTGCCCGACTCATCGTGAACTAATAGTTTTAATTTTTCACCATCGTACGAGTTGTCCCCGGTGTTCTTCCAGTCGATCGTGGTGTCAAGCCCTTCGAGTAATTCCTGATCCTGTTTATTTTGGATGGATTTTCTGGTAAGTCTGGAAGCTGGGATCCTATAGGCAAGCTCGGTCTTTGGTCTATCCATACCGTCCTGTATTGGCTTGAAAAAGAACGGGTAATTAACGGATATTGGAACCACTTTATCTGTGAACATTTTTTTTGCATCAGAACCGGACTTTGATAATATCCCAAACCTTGCGTCACTTGAGATTGTCGCCATATTAACGGTTTCTCCACTTGCCATAAATGAAAATCCTGAACGCCTGTTCTTGAGATAACACATACCGTAGCATCTCTGGTCTGCTTTGCAAGCCTCCCAAAAGATGAAGAATAATCTGTTTGCTTCCCTAAATTCTGGGTGCCCAACGTCAATTTTAGACCATTGCAAGTACATAAAGTGAGTGCCAGTAATGTAAGTACCCACACCTTTATTATTGAACCAATGGCCTTCTTCGCGGCGTCTGAACTGTTCATCTATATATGGTTCCCATTTTTCTTTAAAGTCGTCAGGATAATCGCGCCATTCAAAAACACTTTGTATGCGTTTTAATTCTTTTGGCAATTCCTCAACAACCCATTTGTCATTTGATTTATTTATTTTGGCAGGCGGTTTTGGCAGAGCAACTTTTAAATTTTGTATATTATAAATTTCTCCTATTTGCCCTGTCTTGCTTATAACAATAATGTCATGCTCTTTGTTATAACCATACTTCCACTTTTTGCCTCTATTTAACCTAGTTATTGTAGTTTGCTTTATAGGCGTCACTACACTATATAAACTTTGCTGATACATTATTTAGATCTTTTTTCTGCAAAGCCAGAGAAAGTTTTCTTTTTTTCCTCTTCTTTAGGTTTGTTGTCAAGTATAGCTTCTTCTTCCTGGATGCGCGTTAATATTTCAAACGCATCAAATATAGCTAGCTTTTTTGTAGCAGCCGCATTCTTAAGTCTGTCAGCTGATATATCATCGTCTGAATCTACAATAGCTTCTTTAGCCACTTTAATCAACTCTTCAACTGCTTTGTGCCCAGCTTGGATTATACTCTTCTTCGTTTCCTTGATATTCATATTTAATTGTAATTAGATTGGTTGGAACACGATATAACTTTTCTTTATTAATTAAAAACTCATATTCAGCACCGGGCTTAAACCCGATTAAGTCACCTTCTTCGGCTTCTTTTAAACTAGGGTCTTTATACCTTAGTACACCTATTAATGGTTTTTCAAAATCAATAGAAAACATTTTGTCTTCTTTAATAGGTTTTACAAAATTAAAACCATTTAGCGGAATCCACTTTATTATATGCTTATATGCAAATATCTGATCGGGAGATACGAAGTACATGTTATCTTTATAAAAACTCTTACTGTTTTTTTCTACGCCTCTTATATCTCTAAAGCATCTAAAAACGTTATGATGTAGTATAACTTCATCGCCAACGCATACGCCAGTGTTATTTGTCTTAGGCGTGGCCATTACAATACCAACTCTTGAAACAAAGTTATGGTTTTGTAATTCTGTATTTAATATTAGCTCTTTGCCGTCAACTGTTTTTGTGTTTGTGTACCTATCATTTTTAGGCGTTACAACAAAATCAAAAACCCCATTCATTAGTAATCGATATTATATTCAATGGCTATTGCCATATTTTTATTAAAATCTTTCCAAGGTATAACGTCTTCGCCTTTTTGAATATAGATTGAGTACTTTTCTTCCTCCTCTATAATATTAACTATAGTATGACCGCCATACACTTCCTGTCCAACAGCATAGTGCATGGCGTCATTTTTATAGTCTTTACCTATACTAATCTTCCTTAGCAGGTTCATTTAACTCACCAGTATTAATATTAATCACTTTATCGCCGTATTTATCCTGCAGCTCTTTTTGCTGTGTATCAAGCTTTGTTTTAACCTGAGCGAATGTGTGCAGTAATTCATGTTTCTGCAACTCTAATCCACCGATTTGTGATTGAACGCTATTTAACTGTTTGATAATGTTTGTTAGAACTTCTAGTTCTTCTGCTGTTAACTTTTCTGTTTTTGCCATTTAATTTAATTTAATTGTTATTGCTGGATTTTTTTGCTTTTTCCCAGGTACGCCCAACAAAATACGCCCCGTAAACTGTTATTAATAAAGATTGAAAAATTGGTATATAGTCTTCTGCTATTTTAAACTCCCCTATATTGCCATCAAAAAAACATAACGCTGTAAATATAACAGTCAAATATATAAGAACCATAGGTCTTATGTTTTTAGATAAAAACGAATCTGAATTCATATCCGCTTCCCACCTTGCCGTTACTTGTTCTTGCGCTTCTTTATCTGCTTTTTCTAGTATCTCAGTTATTAATCGCTGAGCTTCTAATTTTTCTTCTTTAGTCGTAGTTAATTTATCAATGACATCACCGACTTCTTTAATTACACCGCCGGTAAGCCATTCCCATATTTTTTTCATTCAGGAGACTTATCTTTATTGTCCGAAGAATCATTTTCATTCTCCGAAGACTCAGGATCGCCCGAAGAATTTTTTGGATTACGGGTATTATCAGGACCCTCGCCGCCTGGCATAGAGCTGGCTATATCTACAAACTTACTGTTTTCAGCGCCAGTCATTAAACTGGAATCTGCATCGTAATCTACTTGCTTTGCGGCAGATCCAATATCTAGTAAAGGCTCTTGTACTTTCATTCCCTTATTTGTGGAATGTTGAATTCTTGCTGTAATTGGTTTATTAAATCCCATTGTTTTATTTTTTATAAGGAAACATTTTGTTTAATTTTTCTTTACGATGCTGACACCCACAAGGTATGTTCAAACCCTGGGATACCCTATCGACTACAGTTTTAATTCCTGTAGCTTTAGTAATTTTCTCTACTGTATCGCCTAACCCTTTTGATTCCATAAGCTAAAATTATTAATGCAGTAAAAACTATATGTGTTAAGTTCACGTGAGCCTCCCCGCAGGTTCCTAGTATATGTTTTAACATTTCCATCTCCTTCTTGCTGCGCAAATTCTTTTTTCAGGTGTCTTACTACAGTTAATACTGTGCATTTTCATTTGACCTTTAGATCTAGCGCAATAAGACGTTCGTCTTTTACCGCCACCTGGCTGAGGGGCTTTAAGATTACCACCTGTTTTTTTATTATATGCTTTCCTCCCGGCTTCAGTCATTCCAGCACCTTCTTTAGCCGTTAAGAAATGACGTCCTTTTCCTTTTGTGGTCTTACGGAGCTTTTGCACCATAGAGCTTGCTGGTTCTTGATTATACATATTTTATTTATTAAAATAGTTTCTCTTTAAAGGACCTGTTTTAAGTGCAACACCCGTAAGTGGTTTTTTACGACCTAAAATATTACCTACAAAATCCCCCACGTCTTGCGCAGCGCCTAATCCCTTTTCTTTAACATCTTTAGCAATCTTTGCTACATTTTTACCAACCTGTTGAAAATCAGTTGGATCATTTCCTGTAAAAGCAGTAGAATTATCTTTAAGTCTTTCTTTAGCAGCATCAAGATTTTCTCTTACCTTTGTTGTTTTATAAGATGATGTACCGCTACCGCCTTGGTCTTGTTGTACTCTAAATTGATCTAGCCTGTCTCTTAGGTTTTCAGCTCTATCGCTAGCTAGTTTGCTTTTTCTATCAAATATACCAGCTTTTTCAGTTTTACCTCTTTTCGTAAGACGCTCCGCTCTTTTTGCGTATCTTTTAGCTTGTTTTTCTGATTTACCGGATAAACGTTCCGCAATCTTTTGTCTACGGAAATCTTTACGAGTATCGAATGTGCTCATACCTTGAGCGGGTTCGTACTCTGGAGTTGCCTCTGAATCAGTATCTGAACCTCCCGGTGTGCCTGGTGTTACAGTGGCTACACCTAAGTTTTGACCACCAGTTGCTTTATCGTAATCAGCCGCCTTATCAGCACTTATAAATTTCTTATCTATTAACTCTTGTGTTGTAACGTTATTTCCAAATCTTTTATATAACCCTTTAAAATACGCGTCCATATCCGTAGCCTGCGGGCCACCTGTTGCTTCGCTTATATTTTCAGTTGCATATGTTGTACTTCCTTCCGATCCAGGGGTAGTTACTGTAGTATCGGTTTGACTACCGTAAATATCAGATCCGCTTGCGGTTGCAATTGGAATATCAGATGTAGTAGACACCTGTGTAGTAGATGATCCGCTAGACAAGTCATCTTCCTTAGGAGTACCGGTTTGTTTAAGTAAAGAGTTCTTCGCGCATGAGCGAGACGCTATTGCTGTAATTGGGTTTGCCATAATTATGCTTTTTTAGCCTCAGCTTCCCATTCAAGGTTACCGCCTTCTGGCTCATTTGTTGTTTTATTTACTATTCTTCCGCCAACTCGCTGATATACTCTAGCTGGTGACTTTGTATCTTTCTTCCAGGTTACTTCTTCATTTGTGTATTGCAAACGACCTTGCATCATTTGATCAAGGTGTTTATTTTCCTCTTCCATGGAACCACGCTTTTGCTCTTCGCTTGCATTTTTATTTACGAATATAGTACCATCACGATTAGCTTCCGCTATAATATTATCGCCTAAATCTTTTTCAAATACTGGTGTACCAAACTCAGATAATTCTTCGTTGTAACCGAAAAGATCGCCTTTAGACTTTAATTTAAAACTCATTAGTAATCAGTGTAGCTTTTAATTTCTTTTTTAGCTTCTTTAAATTTTTGACGCTGCTCTTTTATAAGGCCTCTTTTAACTTTACGCAATTCTTTTTTATCAACAGAAGTATTATTTTTAGTTTTAATAGAGCTTATATCAGCATTAGATGTAGGCGTAGTATTCCCTGTGCTAACAACGCCCGCGCTTGCTGGTACTTCAATAGGTTTTATTGGTAGCCTTTTTAATTCTTTCTTGTACGTAGGTCTTGGTTCTGAATTAATAATTTCTTTACCTATGTGCTTTAGCTTATCAGCAACCATTGCTTTACTTATGTCGCGTATGCCCGTCTGCTTAGCCATTGCTTTTGGTGCGCCAAGCTTATTTGGCCCTATTCCCTTTGGTCCCAGTCCCATATTATCTTTCTTTATCGTTAATCATATCATCAATAGCTTTATTAAAGACTTTATCAGTATATGTTTTGTTTTTATAAAATGCACTTCTTTCAGATGTTGGTAAATCTTCTTCAGCCAACATTATTCTGTATATTCTTTTTATTAGTAGCTTGCATTTATTAGATGTCTTGTATGCAGCATACTTTGAGGTTGTTCTATTTCGTTCTTTAAAAACATCTATCCAACCTTCTCTGCGAAGTCTTTCCCACCGGTTTTTATCCCAACTGTAGGTATATACTCCATTAATAAAATCATTACGTGTAAAAAGCTTTTTGCAATCTAAATAAATAAGGAGCTCTAAATCAGCATCTTTTAAGTTGTAAGTTTTACAGGCCCACCTTCTGATAAGCCTGTAATACTTTAACAAATTCATATCTTGCAGATCTTTACCAGTTAGCCTCATTCTATAAGTACTATATCTGATATTTTTAGTACGTAATACAAATGATCGTTCCATTCGATACCGTGCCCTGCATGCTTATCATATCTAACCAGGTCACCACCTTTGAGTATATCTATTTGATCGCCTATACTAATTACCCTGCCTTTAACGTAACGTACGTCTTTATTTTGCTTTTCAGTAAGTTCGAGTCCGCCAACTTTCGATGGCTCTTCTTTTATCTTGTCTACAATTACAAAGTGATTTATTGCTTTCATGCTAATCGTTTATTACTGATTATACAATCGGCAGATATAATTGTGTTAACAACACTTACTGCATTCTTTAAAGCTGTTTTTGTAACCAACACGGGATCTATAATTCCAGCTTTGATCATATTAACATCTTTACCTGTTTTAACATCTATACCCCTGTTTTTAATTTGAGGATACACAACAGGCATATTTGCATTTTCTAATATGGTTTCGTATGGCGATCTTATTGCTTCTAGCAATATCTCTTCACCTTTGTTTTTAGCTTTTACTAATGTAGAGGCATTTAACAAGGCAACACCGCCTCCAGGAACTATACCTTCTTTATAAGCGGCTTTTGTCGCATATATCGCATCTTCAATACGATCTTTCTTTTCTTTAAGCTCAACCTTAGAATCTGCTCCAACATAAATTATACCAACTTGGCCAGTTAGCATTGATAGTCGCTGCTCTAATTTTTTCTTAAAAAATGGATTGGTTTCTTCGGCTATTTGCTTTTCAACATCCATTATTCGTAAAGCTACTTCTTCATTTGCTTCAGCTACTTGCAGAACGGTGTTTTTATCGTCCGTAACGGCTTTAAAAGCTTTTCCTAATACATTAGGCTCTATGAAGTCTAAATCGTCTCCTAACTCCTCGTTTATGATTTGAGCTCCAGTTAATATAGCTAGGTCTTCAAGTGTTTGTTGTTTAGTTGGGCCAAACCCAGGTAAATCAACTATGTTTACTTTTATATTACCTTTTACTTTATTAGCTAATAATGTTTGATACGGCTGTTGATCCATATCCGCTACTATTAGCAAACTCTTTTTATTTTTAATTACAAATTCTAATACATTTTGTATTCTTCTTATATTAGGTATCGGTGAAGATACTATAAGAACATATGGATCTTCTAATGTAGCTGTACCTTTATTTTTATCCGTAGATAAATGCGAGGATTTTAAACCGCTATCAAATTGTACGCCGTCAACAAACTCAACATAAGTTTCGTTTGTATCAGACTCTTCCATTAGAACGACTCCATTTTTTCCAACTTGCTCATAAGCTTGTCCAATTTGTCGTCCAAGCCCTGTGTCATTGTTACAAGAAATACTAGCAACTTGCTTAAGCATGTCACCCTTAATTTCAATACTGGCCTTATCAAGATAAACCATAACTTTTTCAGCGCCACTAGTAATGCCGCTTTTAAGTTCTCTAACTTTTTCTTCATCTAAATGCTGATTAACTGTTTTTAATAAAGAATGCGCGAGGACAGTTGATGTTGTCGTTCCGTCCCCGGCTTCTTTTACTGTATTACTCGCCGCTTCCTTTATAAGTGTAGCGCCAATGTTCTCAACCGGATGTAATAAGACTACGCTTTCCGCAACGGTTACACCATCTTTTGTTATCACCGGTTTTCCAAGAGCATCTTCGTATATCACGCATTTTCCAGACGCACCTAATGTGCTCTTTACTGCGTTTGACAATTTCTCAACACCTTGCATTATTTGTTCTTTGGCTTCATGGCCAAATGTGAGAGTTTTTACAATCTCACTAGGGTTATTAAATTCCATTAAATTAAATTTTAGTTTATGTTACTCTTTATCGAAAGTCTTTATAACTTTTGGGCCATCTATATAGTCAAGCTTTTTTTGATAGTATTGTATTGATCCATCAATTGCCGCCTCGGCCCCTTCGATTGTTTCTCGTCTTGTTATATCTTTCCAAGAGTCGTCATCTGGTACTTTGATTTCTGTTTGGTAGAATCCATTTGGTAATTGGACAATGCGCCAGTTGGATTTGGTAGACGCATGCCTCCAAGTTTCTACGGTTTTTTCTGTTGGTTGTGGTTGACTAGTCCACGAATTAGTCTGGTAAAATAGTGTCATTTTGGTTTTGGTTTAATTATTACTATTTGGTTGCTCTATCCCGAGCCGGTATATTTTATATATTACGTGGTTTATGACGGCATTAACCCACCTTGACCTTGATTAATGCGCTTTAGCTTGTACGATTATCCATTCAGTTCCTGTGGAAAATACAGCTAGTCCTTCATATCGCTTTGATATTTGAAAAGAAGGATTGCCGTCTATAGTTTCGCTGCCAACAGCCGTAATGTTTATTTTATCAGCAGCGCCAGCGTCTAAGCTACCGTCTGTTGTAATTCTTATTAGTCTATGTGTGTTGGTAGACGCTAATGGAAGTTTTAATGTGAAAACACCATTACCACCCGTCCAGCTCAATAAAACTAAATTATAGTTTGGAATAATATTTTTAGACGTGCCGGCACTAGCTGTTAGTAATTGCGGCGTTAGATATGCAAACCCTTCATTATTTCTAGCGTCTTGTGCGTTTTGATTTAAATTTATTTTAACACTGTTGTTAGATCTATACAGTTCTCCTTCTTCTACACCCGCGGCTTCCGCTTCTGCGTCATTGTTGTAGGAGGTAGAAAGTCTAAGCGCTGGAAACAATAAACCAGATTGCGTGCCATTGCCAGCTTGTATTTCTATTGCATTTTTTCTACCAGTATCAGAGAAGCCTGTTCCAAATACAATTCTACCAGTAGCTGTAGGCGTTGTGTTGTAGCGACCAATTATAACGGTGTTATCTTCACCGCCATCTTGTAGGTTTCTACCGAAAGCATAAGATTGACTTCCTGATAACACGTTATTATGCCCAAGAGCCATAGCAATATCAGCGCTACCGCTAAGAGTGTTGTTAAACCCAAACGCGTAATCGTCGTCGCTGCTAAGCGTGTTACTTCTACCTACAGCATAAGTGTCATTAGCGCTTGTAGTATTGCTTCTACCTAAAATGCAGCCATCATCATTGTTTATAGTATTATTAAAACCAATAGCTAGGCCATTAGTTGTGTCGTTTATAGTATTTGAAGAACCTAAAGCAAAATTTGTTTTTACTGTCTCTTCCTCTAAAGTATTAGTTAAAATATTATTAGAACCTACTGCACATGAGTTTCCTGACTTAACCGTATTGTTAAAACCAGCGACAACAATGTTACCACCTACATTTAATAAGTCAATACCCACGTCGTTACCATCACCCGTTGCCCACACTTGACCGCCAGTCACTATGTTGTTTGCGCCCAATGCTCCACACCTGTTTCCTTCCACTGCATTATTAAATCCAATAGCAGCAGCGGTATTTCCTAAAACCCTGTTGTCTTCGCCAATAGCTGCGCTATAAAGACCAGGGGTGGTGTTGTTTTGGCCTACTTTTAAGTCCCCGGCTATGGTTATTTCGTTTGCCAATTCAGAAATAATAGAATCACCTAAAACGCTATTAGGTCCATCTGACCATATTGGCAAGGTGTTAGTTGTGCCAGTACCTGATACCTGACCAGTGTTTTGTAAATCAACATAAGCCTTAGATGCTGCGTCTGTACCAGCTATAGGGGTTTCAGGGATTGTTAATTGATCTGTAAATTCACCAGTGCCCACAACTTTAAGCGTTGTGATTGGGGCTGCATCAGTCCCATTTCCACCTAATTGCCAATGTGTGTCAGTCCCATCATGAGTAACAAACCCAGAAAAACCTGTTCCACTTGCTGTATTTAAATCTGAATTAGAATAAAAAGCTAACTTTCCTGTGGCCATTACTTCTGAAGAAGTTGTACCTGTTACAAGAGAAATTGCATAAGGATAAGTAACGCCACCATCTAAAGATAATTGATTTTTTATACCGCCAGCGCCTAAACCGGTAGTATTTACGTCGGATGATACTATCATAGAGTAATCAAGCGCATTATTTTCGTCACGTAAATCGTATACTTCAAATTTATGCTCAGGGTTCGGAGGAGTTCCAACTACACCTATACCTACATGACCTTCCGCATCTTGGTATATAATCGAATCCGCCAATATGCCAGCAGGGTTAACATAAGGTAAAAACCCGCTAGTAAGCGAGTCTATTTGAGCAGTGCCATTGACTTCTAAATCACCAGCTATAGTAATTTTTGTTCCGTCAGGGTTTATATCCTGTGACATAATAGAGCCTGTTATGCGTGTTGCATTCGAACCCAGCGTGTCTTGAGTGTCTCTTAATACTGGTATCGTAAAACTAACCGCATCGGGGTCTATAAACTTATCAATTACATATTCTGCAATATTGCCTAGAAAAAAGTTTTTAGTTACTAGCTCGTTAGTATCTCCATCTGTACCGATTAAACGGTCAAGATCGGATATGTATGTATCTTTTTGATAAGTAGGTATTCTAGCCATTGTTTTCTTTTAATGTTTCTATTTCAGCTTCTAAAGCCTCTATTTTTTCTATAAGCTTTTTAATTGCAGATGTATTGATTGCTATAAAATTATTATACTCCACAGATAAAGCGTCTTCTACATCAGCGATCTGACCGCCGCCTAAAACAGTCGACGGCATAATATCTCTTACTTCTTGCGCTATAAAACCGTGCTTAGTTCCAGATACATTAATTTTGCCTCTATTCCATTTATATGTAACCGGGTTTAATAATTTAATTGTTTCTATTGAATTTTTTATAGGTGTAATATTTTGCTTTAATCTTTCATCTGAAAATGTAGCGGTAGAGTTTGTTGTAATTGTACCTATAACCTCGGTATCTCCCCAAAATTGCGCAATAGAGTCGGTTGATGTAATATCACCTAAAGCCACATAACCTTCTTTTCCTCTTACCTGCGTACCATTTAAACCTATATTTATTTTGGGATCACCCCCTTTAAATAAAACTTGCGTTAATGCTGTTGCTGAAGCAATGTTACCGCCGCTGCTACTATACCACGCTCCAAATTCAAATAAAGAAGCAAAGAATCTCCCGCCGCTAGCATAGCCTGAACCGCTAAAACTAGTTGATTTCCAAAAGCGAATATCTTCTATTTTGTATTCAAGACTAGATATTAAAAATATGTTACCAGCACTAATATTTATAGGAGCCGCACCCTGCGTTTGAGTGCCTTCATTCCAATTGCCAAAACCAATTTCCGCAGAATAATATATTGTATCAATAACGAAATCACCGTTAGCATCGGCTGTGTTCATGTTAGGGTACGGAAATGTATTATCTGTAGTTTGGTTGGTGATTTGAATAAAATTATTTAAATCAACAAGCTTTGACCCGCTGTCTAAAGTTTTAGTAAAAGTTTGTTCTAAAGTTGCCGATTGGACAGTAGTTGCTGTATCACTACTACTGCCTCTGTACATCTTGGTTACAAGTTTTACGCTATAATCAAATTCTACTATACCTGTTTTATTAAGCTGGGGATTTGTTCTACTCCTTGTAACCATGTCAGGGTCAGTGCTAAACCTAGCGCCCCATTCATATAAAAATTGTTCTTGAACCGTAGCATCAAAAACAGCCTGAGAGGTTCCTGCTGCGTAGGGCATCGAAAACTCTAAGGGGCCTCCGGGGTGTGCGTATCCTAGGTTGTTGCTTTCCCCAAAAGCAGTTTGCGTTGTAGCTATATCATTCGGTGTGGTGAAATACCCATTAGCCCCAGTTAAATTATGAGCCGGCGTTGCGTTGTTCACATTATGAGGAAAACCTGCCCAGACATGATAAGCTTGGGGGATTATAGGCGTAACACCTTGCCAACCACCCGCAAATTGAAAATCTAAGTTTACGCCTGCGGAAGGGGATATTGCAGGTAAGTTAACACCTGATATAATTATTTTTTCACTTGTCCCTTCTGTATAGGACCCTGGCGATAATACTATTGCAGGAGATGACGCTGAAGATTTTAAAGCACCTCCTGAATCTACAACCCAAGCGCCTACTGACCCAGCTGTATGGGAACCACCAAAGTTCGCGGATCCGTCTGCATTAATGTAGAACTGTTTAGCGTGTATAGAATTATTGTCTAGGTTTATACCCATACCGTCAATTGAAAAACCCGATGTTAAAGAATTCGTGGGCATCGCAAAATTTTGACTAGCTATAATACCTGTTTCAATTTTTCCTCCGTTGATTGTGGTTTGATCAGTTATATAACCGCCATTAGAAAGATAAGTCGCCAACTGCGTGGCATCAATACCACCTGATTCATAACCCTGTGCATCTAAATAATTCTGCAGGTCTGTAGTAGTGAACTCAGTGGGTAAGTCACTTGTTGTAGTGTAATTGTTATTTGTTAAATAGTTTTGTAAATCGGTTTGGCTAATCCCTGTACCAGACGACGAATTTGAAAATGTTACCGCTCCGTTTAATGATATAGAGCCGTCATTATTAAGAACGAAAGGAGCAATAGAATTACCATTAGGCTGTTCTATTGAAAACTTGTCGGCTACAAATTTAATTTCAGAAAGATTAGTAGTTCCATCCGCTAACAGAGTCATACCCGAAATTGCATTCCCCGCTGTTACATTTAAACCGTAAGAAGCAGTTAACTTCCCATCGACTGAGGCAATAGCTGATTGATTAGTAGAAACGCCAGCGGATAGTGTAGTGTTGTTTTGCGTTACTGTAGCTGTAAGATCTGTAACGCTTTGGGCGCTCGCCAAGTTTTCATTAGCAATAATATCTGTTAATTCAGTTGAAAACGCGGTCGATAAACCTGTTAGGTTTCCGTTTGCGTCGAAAGTACCAATCTCAGCCTTTAGTTCATTTAAATCTGTTACTTGCGCAAATGTGTTTGTTGAAATCGCTGAAGTAACTTGATTAGCAAAAGCACTTGATAGTGCAGTGATGTTTCCATTAGCATCATACGTTCCTATCGATGATTGCAAGTCTAGTAATGCTTGTGCTGTTGCATAATTTGCTAAAACTGTAGTTAAATAGCTAGAAGTGATACCCGCATTCGATGCAGTAGATATTGAGTCGCTTACGAATGTCCTTAAAGATGCGTCTAAAGTACTTATATCTGAGGCTGTAGCTAATGTGTCATCTGTATATGCACTCACAACATTGTTTGCAAAAGAGCTTGCTAGTGTTAATAGGTTGCCATTTGCGTCAAATGTACCAAAATTAGCCTTAAGGTTGGTGTATTCAGTAGAAGATGCAAAAGTATCAGTCGATTGTGTTACAAGTCCTGATACTGCTGACGCAAAAGCGTCTGTTGTAAGTATACCATCGGTATAAGCCCTGTAAGCAGTAGTCAAAGTGTCTTCTAATGTAGCAATCGAACCAGTTAAAGTAGAAGTTACGTTAGCCAACTGATCAATTGTAGCGTATGTGTCTATTACAAGGACACCATCTACTATTTGCTGGACTTGTGAAGATAAAGAATTTAGCGATGTAGCAGAAGCAAACCCCTCGGAGGCGATAGTTTCGTAGAAATTAGTAATATTTGACGTAGAAAGCGTCACCGTACCATCAATATTTGTATTAAATACAGATTCTAGCGTTTCTGTACGATTTACAATAGACGTAAATTCGTTTGTAAGAGTGTTTACTATGTTTTGATATGTGGCAATGGAAGTTATAGCCCCATCTACGCTTGTTGTGATGTCCAGAAGACTCTGATTTATGCCATCACCGTTACCATTTACTGAAAAGTAATCAATAGCTAGGTCAACAATAGCCGCAATCGGTATATTTACCGTAGCCTTTTGATTTTCTACATCAGTTCCTACTAATGTATCTGATAATGTTACATTACCTTTTGTATATCTATGTATTCTAGCCATGTTTATTTTGTGTTGTAGTTTTTACCACTTTCTTTTTTAGTCCCTTCGCCCTCGTTTCCTCTATTGGATGCCATTGGTACGCACTTTTGTCTCTTGTGATCGTAGTCATAACCGTCAGGGCAGGGCTTTTTCCTGCGCTCTCGCTGGGAATGTGCTTTTTTTCTTCTCCGATCAGGTGTCATAGCGTATGCTTTGTCCCGTGCACGCTTAGCTCTTCTTGCTGCCGGAGATAGTTTTTGTGTCATACTGTGTATGATTACGCTGTTTTCTGAGTTCTTAATGCGACAGTTGCCTGCTACTATTATATATAACTACCTAATGTCACATTATATTTAAAAATAGTTAGATATGTGGAGGTTTTGGGTTGCTACTATAAAATAATTAAAAACCATAAAAAGTAAAATCCGTTTCTTTTTGCCAGCCCCCGTATCGTTTCCAGGTTTCAGGATCACGTTTCCAGGATCAGCTGCCAGGTCCCAGCCGCCACAGCACACAGGATCCCGGCCAGGATTTACGCTTTCCCAGGTCCAGGATACAGGATCTATGTATAGCATTTACATACTTAATACGATCGGTTAACGATAATATATATGAATACAAAATAAAAGATATGTTAGTTAGAATAGATACAAAGAACTGGTTAGGGAATTACAACAGCACTGTTAAACAGTTCCAGAACCAACAGCATCTGGACAACTACCTCAGCAAATGTTACAGCAACGAGAGCTACAGCAAGATCATCGGCATCTCAACTATGCAAAGCTAACACGGAACGTAAACGATAATATAAATGTAAAACGAATAATATGAAATACAAATTCAACCACAAAGTCATACTAAAGTATGCTGGTCAAGCACTGGTCATCGGAACAACAGGATTCATCATCACAGCACTACTCTCAGTCATTGTGCATATGATCCAGCACGGAGCGCCAACGTCATTCGGAATCTACGGGTAAACGATTCCTTTAAACCTTAAATCAATTAACTATGTCAACTAAATCATATACACTATTAAAGATCAGCTGGAGACGCTTCGGGCTCAACTGGCCAGATCTAACAGACGAACAGAAGTCTGAAGTCATGGATATCTATTACGACTTCTACTAAGTCAAACTTACAAACTGAATACGAATGGTATTCGATAATATAAATGTAAATAAATAATAATAATAATAAATAAATTAAATTATGTCAAATTCTAAATTAAACGAAGCAATTTCAAAACTATCTAAAGAAGAACTAAATGAAATCTTCCCACCAATCGAACGTAAGAACTTCGTAGTCCGTAAATCATGGTACGGT
>UEXM01001324.1_pt1 | contig 21474 bp, 17 predicted proteins | sample 1796661 | NCBI WGS metagenome assembly UEXM01 (sample SAMEA4772469, study PRJEB27181) | metagenome | reverse complement strand
TCCGCGTCTCGGGTGCTTCCCGCGCACCACTCCCTGCAATGCCGAGAAATACCCCGTGCGGGTATTCAAGCGTGGCTCGTAATGCAAGGTGATCTCATGGTTTTCCATGGCCGCCTGTATTTGCAGACTGCTGTAGCGCTCACCCAGATTGTGAATGGCATCGACAGTCGGGCTGGCCTGGAATTCCTCATTACTCCGGTGCGCTGCTATCGCCATCTTCGCGGCGTTGTCGAGCAGGGATTGGGGCTCGACTTCACGGCCCTGTAAACGTTTGCGATGCAGTCCGGTAGTCGCCGTCAGACTGTACTCCTCGCCATCAAGTTTGATGGGAGTCGCCAGCACTTCCTTGACCAGCTTCTGCACATCAGATATTTCCCGGCCCTGCCCGGCCTGAATGCCCAGCAGCTCGTTGCCCGACAACTGGCTGACATAAGCACCCGCACCCAGCCTGGTCTGCAACTGCTCAGCCAGCGAGCGCACCAGCTGATTGACGGTATCCTGACCTGCGCTTTGACGAATTTGGTCGAGATTGTTGAGCCGGACGTTGAGCACATCCAGGTCCTTATCCGTCAGACTGCCGGACTTGAGCACTTTTTCCAGGTGTTTGATGGTTGCTTTGATATTAGGCAGGTCAGTGCCGGCAACCTGATGCTGAGCTGCGTAGAGTTCCGCCTGTAGCCATTTAATCAGCCGTTGCAGCAGCCCCCCTGACAGTCCTGCGACGAACAGGCCCGTGGTTCTGACCCAGAACGCAACACCAACATTGTCAATGCCGGCAAACACACCACCCGGACTCATCAAGACGGCACATACCAGTGCCGTGACCGTCGCCACAATCGGCCCGCTAACCAGTCCGACCAGAAAAATCACCAGCGCTATCCAGCTGCCGAAATCAGACGGCAAACCGCCGCCGAGAAAAGCCAGTCGCATCAGTATCGCGATGTAGACCCACAACACGATGCACACCAATATCTGCAGCTCCGCCGAGAGCCGGTAGAACTCGCCAAAGGCGGTATTGACCATGTTGATGTAACGCCGGGTGCGGGCCATAAAGAATCAGTTGCTCCCTGCTTTCGTGTTCACCGTGCCGGATTGACTAACCCGGGCCACTAAGCAAGAATGGTAGCTCACCTGCACGCAAGGCTCCAATGAAGAATTCCGTCGTTCACGCATATCCAATGCCCTCTTTTCTTCGTCTGATGCTGATCGCCCTGGCACTGGCGGCCGCCGTGCCTCCGGCAATGGCACAGGACGGCAACCGGTGGTATCAGATTGAAGTCACCGTGTTTGCCCATGAGAACAGCAATATTCTTCAGGAACAATGGCCTGCTGACGCTCCGGCGCTGAATGACGCGGCGCGAACACGCGAGCTGGACAGTTTGCTGCAACACCTGACGCCGGATGACTGGGCGACGCCGCAACCATCCACACCGGACAATACCGCAGCCGATGCAGCCCGGCCCGCAGCCGGGACACCACCGCTGTCAGCGGGCCCGGAAGCATCGCGCAGCAGTGACTATCGGCTGCCGGATACAGAACGTGACGCTTTTGTTGCCCTGCCGGCATCCGACCATGATTTTACCCAGACCAATCGCGCCCTGAACCAGTCGCCGGACTACCGGGTTCTGACTCACCTGGCCTGGCGCCAGCCCGTGATGCGCGCCGACGCCGCGATACCCATTGCTATCGTTGGCGGGCGCCGGTTCGACGATCAACACGAGCTGGAAGGAACGCTGACAATCCGCTTCAATCAGTCACGGGACCGGGTCATGCTCGATACCGATCTGACACTGACACAGTTCAGCACCCAGCCGCCCGATACCGGGGCTTTTGACGCGCAAGCCTTTGGGTCTCAAACCGCCGACAGCAACACACCGAGTCAGTTCTTCGCGTCCCGGGTGTTCCCCATGCAAGACTCCCGCGCCATGCGCAGTAATGAATTCCACTACCTGGATCACCCGGCCATCGGCGTACTGGTGCAAGTGTTCCCCTATGAGCCGCCGGCGCCGGTCAGCTCATTTCGGGAAACCGGCTTGCCGCAGTAAGCAGCAAACGATGAATCTGATCCATGCCCTGAGCCAGAACTGCGCGAATAGCGGGCATGGTAATGACATCGTCCGACAGACCGGCGGCCCAGTTCACCGACAGACACACACTGGCGTAGGCCAGTCCCAGCTCACGCGCCAGCGCTGCCTCCGGCATGCCGGTCATACCGACCATGTCGCAGCCATCATTCTGCAGACGCCTGACTTCGGCGATGGTCTCCAGTCGCGGGCCCTGCGTGGCGCCATAAACGCCGTGCGGCCATACCGGCAGTTGCAGCTGACCGGCGCTCGCCAACAACAGCTCACGCAGCTCATGCGAATACGGTCGGGTAAAGTCGATGTGGGTAACACTGGCCGTGAATCGGTCAGCAGACTCGATATCAACTGCGTCGCCATCAAAAAACGTGTGGGCGCGGCCACTGGTGTAATCAATGATCTGCTCGGGCACTGCAATCACACCCGGCCCCATCTGCCGGTGAATGCCGCCCACCGCATTGACCGCCAGTACCGAGGTCACACCCAGCTCGCGCAGGGCGAACATATTGGCGCGATAGTTGATACGATGGGGAGGCACCGTATGGCCTTCGCCATGGCGAGGCAAAAAATGCACGGTGCCGGCAACCCCGGGCAAATGACCACAGGCAATATCAACGGCGGTGTTCTGGTAAGGCGTTTGCACTCCGGCAATGCGCTTAACCTCAAAACCGGGCAACTGATTGAGGCCCGTACCGCCAATAAACGCTAACATAAACCGTCTCCTTTTCTCAGGCGGCAGTATACCAACGAAAACCCGACAGTGGTGTTGACAGCATGCGCAAAACTATTCCTAAAATGGCTACTTCGACGTATCGGTCACGGAATACCCGATGAAACGACTTTTGAAGCTGCTTTGGCACCAGCAACAGCGACTGCCCGACGGACTGTCCCGCGCACTCTACAAGCAGATGCGGAAACGCGGTTACGCGCCCGCGTATGAGTTCAGGACCGATTTTTATGGTCTCCAGTATGACGGCAATCTGAGTAACAACATCGATTTTGCCATCTATTTTTATGGCGCGTTTGAAAAGCCGCTGCTGTACTTCATGCGCGATGCCTTGCACGCCATTGCCGGCTACGAAGGTGTCTTTGTTGATGTCGGCGCCAACGTAGGGCAACACTCGCTGTTCATGTCGCAACGGGCCAGATCTGTCATCGCCTTTGAACCCTATGCGCCGGTGCGGGAGCGCCTGGCACGCCAGATTCGACTGAATACGATTCGCAATATTACCGTGGAACCTTTGGGGCTGAGTGACGAGACGGCCCACCAGGCGTTCTACGCACCCACCGGCGACAACGCCGGTATCGGCTCATTTGATGTCAGCACCACCGATAAGGGCAACACCTTGCTGGGCGATCTCCACGTGATCCGGGGTGACGATTATTTTACCCGTAACCCGCCCGACTACCTGCATTTGATCAAGCTGGACGTGGAAGGTTATGAAAAGCCGGCTTTGCAGGGCCTGCAGAAAACCCTGCAGCGTTACCGGCCGCTGATTATCTGTGAGTTGACCTACGGCAACGCACTGTCGTTCAAGAGCCGTGACGAAATCGTGCAGTGCCTGCCGGAAAATTATGTGTTGCTGCAGTTCAACAAGCGCAAGTCAGATGGCAGCAAGGACAGGCGCAAAGACGGTCGCTCGAGAATCAGCGGCGCTTATGACCTGATCCCGTACGAGGGACCGCTGGACAAGGGCCAGGATGACCTGATCGCCTGCCCGCTGGAGTACCGGCAAACAATACCTAGAGTTGGACAGTAGGTGCTCCTCTAAGCGCCCCCCGTTTGGACGACGGCCCGGCCAGCGGGTAGCAGATTCAGCCCGACCGCCTCCTTTTGTCATTCACCGGGCGGTGCGGAACTCGACGTCGCAGCTGCGCCGCTCCGGACTCAAACAGTCCTACCGCTTTTTCCGGTGAATGCCAAAAGGAGAAACGCGGCCTGATTGGGCTGAATCTGCTACCCGCTACCCGGGCCTTGTGCAACCGTCGAGGGGAGTTGGCATCTCGCCGACTTGCACGAGGGACGGGGATCGGAGGGAACGCTGGGAACCAATCAGGCCATGTTTTCTTCTTTGCCCCTGCACCCGATCAGCGGGAGGACTGTCTGAGTCCCGAGCCCGCGGAGCGAGCGAGGTCGAGTTCCGCCCCGCCGGGTGCAGGGGCAAAGAAGATGGTCGGTTCACAGTGTCCCTCCGATTCCCGGCCCGCCCTCGATTAAGATCCATGAACTTTCAGCTGGCCGGGCCGCACTCAAACGAAGCCGGCAGTTTCAATTCTGCTGCCGGGCGCGCCAAACGAAAAAAGGCCACCCGAAGGTGGCCTTTTGTGTTTGGTACGCCCGGCAGGAATCGAACCTGCAACCCCCGGCTTAGAAGGCCGGTGCTCTATCCGATTGAGCTACGGGCGCAAAGCAGGCTCTGCTCCGCTGCTGACAACCCGGGCTGTCTCCCTGCCGGAGAGCAGACCTTTGCGGGATGCGCTGGGAATATGGGGTGGCTGATGGGGCTCGAACCCACGACAACCGGAGTCACAGTCCGGGGCTCTACCAACTGAGCTACAACCACCATAAATCAACTGTCGATCGCTTTGACTATCTGTTGGTAAGGTCTTGTCGACCCAGTACGTTTGCGAAATTGGTCGGGGTAGAGAGATTCGAACTCCCGACATCCTGCACCCAAAGCAGGCGCGCTACCAGACTGCGCTATACCCCGATCTCGCCCCGAAAACATACCATCGTCATCGCGAGGTCGGCATAATACTCATGGCGGGCATCTCCGTCAACGATTGATTGGAATTTCTACTCCCTTTCAATACGCCAGCTGCTACCATCAGCGCCGTCTTCCACCACCACTTTCATGGCATTGAGTTTGTCGCGAATCTCGTCCGCCAACGCCCAGTTTTTGTCCTGCCGGGCCTGCCGTCGCTGAGCAATCAGGGCGTCAATTGCGTCAGCATCCACGTCATCTGCGCTGCTACGCAAAAACGCATCAGCCGAGCCCTGCAACAACCCGAGCACTCCACCCAGTTTCACCAGCAATCGCGCGAGTTCACCGGCATGGACAGGGTCCTGCTCACGTACCTTGTTCAGATCACGCGCCAGATCAAACAGCACGGCAACCGCCTCCGCAGTGTTAAAATCATCATTCATGGCCTCACGGAACGCTTTTTCGTACTGACTGTTGGTCAGGGCCCGGGCTGATTCGGCGTCGGCAGCACGCACGGCCAGGTACAAGCGTTCCAGTGACGCCGCGGCCTTTTCCAGCCCCTGATCGGAATAATTGATCGGGCTGCGATACTGGCTCGCTACCAACAGGTAACGCACCACTTCGGCCGGATATCTGGCCAGCACGTCGCGCACGGTAAAAAAGTTACCCAGCGATTTGGACATTTTTTCATTGTCGACACGCACCGGACCATTGTGCATCCAGTAATTGGCAAAATGTTTACCGGTAGCCGCTTCCGACTGGGCAATCTCGTTTTCGTGGTGTGGAAACATCAGATCAGAGCCACCACCATGAATGTCAAACGACTCACCCAGGCAGCAGGTCGACATCGCCGAACACTCAATGTGCCAGCCCGGCCGGCCGTAACCCCAAGGCGAGTCCCAGCCCACCTCTTCATCTCTGGCGGCCTTCCACAGGGCAAAATCACGCGGATCACGTTTCAGTTCGCCGACCTCGATACGGGCGCCGGCGAGTAATTCTTCCGGGTCCTTGTTGGACAACTTGCCATAACCCTCGAACTGACGGACCGCGTAATACACGTCGCCGTTGCTGACACGATAGGCATAATCCTGTCTGATCAGCTTCTCGATCATGGCTATGATCTCGGTAATATGTGCCGTGGCCCGCGGCTCTTCATCAGGCTTCAGCACAAACAGCGCGGCTTCGTCTTCGCGTGTGGCGGCAATAAAGCGTTCAGTCAGATCGGCAAAATATTCGCCATTCTCTTTCGCACGACGCAGGATCTTGTCATCGATATCGGTGATATTGCGCACATAGTTGACGTCATATCCCAGGTAGCGCAGGTAACGCACCACCACATCAAATGCAACGAACATGCGGGCATGGCCGATGTGACTGTAGTCGTACGTGGTCAGGCCACAGACGTACATGCTCACCTTGCCCGGCTGCAGGGGCTGAAAGCGCTCCTTCTTGCGGGTCAAGGTATTGTAGATCTTTAAATCGTTGCTAATCATCCTGAAATCTTCGCCCATGAGTCGCGCAGGCTGACCGTGCGGTTGACCACCAGTTTGCCTGGCGCGCTGTCCACACGATCAACACAAAAATAACCTTCCCGCTCAAACTGAAAACTTTCCTCCGCTGCCGCGGAGGCCAGTGAAGGCTCTGCCAGGCAACCAGTCAACACTTGCAGTGAGTCCGGGTTCAGACAATTCTTGAAATCTCCCGACGCTTTGTCGTCGGGGTTTTCATTCAGGAACAGTCTGTCATAAATACGTACTTCCGCCGGCACCGCTGCGGCAGCCGGCACCCAGTGAACCACGCCTTTGACCTTGCGGCCGACCGGGTTCTGTCCCAGCGTCTGATCATCGTAGCTGCAGCGCAGTTCAACGACCTCACCGGCATCATCCTTGACCACCTCGTCACAGCGGATCACATAAGCGCCCCGCAAACGCACTTCAGACCCTGTGGTCAGACGTTTGAAACCCGGTGGCGGGACTTCTTCAAAATCACTGCGATCAATAAAAAGCTCATTACCAAACGGCAGTTCACGGTGCCCGATATCTTTTTTAGGATGCCTGGGCAGTTGCAGTATCTCGTTTTTGTCCGCCGGATAATTCGTCAGGGTAACTTTTAACGGACGCAGTACACACATGGCACGCGGGGCATGGGTATCCAGATCTTCCCGGATGCTGTGCTCCAGCATGCCGACATCAACGATGCTCTCACTGCGGCTCATGCCGATCATGTCGCAGAAGTTGCGAATGCTGTGCGGGGTAAAGCCGCGACGACGCAGTCCGGACAAAGTGGGCATGCGCGGATCATCCCAGCCCGAGACCAGGCCAAGCTCTACCAACTCTTTTAGCTTGCGCTTGCTCATCACCGTGTAGTTGATGTTCAGCCGCGCAAATTCGGTCTGCTGTGGCAACACATAGTCAGTGTCCGGCGTTTTATTGCCCAGTGCGATACAGGCCGAATTCAACGACTCATCCGGCAGGGCCTGCAGAATCCAGTCATACAGTGGCCGGTGATCCTCAAACTCCAGGGTGCACAACGAGTGCGTGACATGCTCCAGGGCATCGGAAATGCAATGTGCATAGTCGTACATCGGGTAAACTTTCCAGGCTTCACCGGTTTGGTGATGGTCGATGCGGCGGATGCGGTAGATGACCGGGTCACGCATATTGATATTGGGTGAGGCCATGTCTATTTTTGCCCGCAGGCTGTAGCTGCCGTCAGCAAACTCGCCGGCTCGCATCCGCGCAAACAGATCCAGACTGTCGTCGATGCTGCGATCGCGCGACGGACTGTCACGACCGGGTTCGGTGAGGGTGCCGCGATATTCACGGGCCTGTTCCGGCGTCAGACTGCACACGTAGGCCTTGCCCAGGCGAATCAGCTCAACGGCAAAATCACACAGATACTGGAAATACGCTGACGTGTAACGCACATCGCCCTGCCAGCTGAAACCCAGCCAGCGTATGTCCTCGCGAATAGCGTCGATATACTCCTGACTTTCTTTCTCGGGATTGGTGTCATCAAAACGCAGATTGCAGGCGCCCTGATAGCCCGCATCCAGGTATGACTGCGCCAGACCAAAATTCAGGCAAATCGACTTGGCATGACCGATGTGCAGAAAGCCATTGGGCTCCGGCGGAAAACGAGTCTGCACACGACCACCGTGTTTGCCCGCCGCCAGGTCCTGATCCACCATATGCCGGATAAAATGTGACGGACCCCTGCTGTCAATCTTGTCAGCGTTCGCGGGCATTTCAGCGTGATCGGTTTTACTGGCGTCTGTCATAGTGGCAATTCTGCTTTCTCAGGAGGCTTAAAGCCATTAGTATACGTTTAGTGGCCTTTATCATCTACAACTAACCCGAATACAAAATACAAAATACAAAGAGTACAGAGCATCATGATTGTTTTTAAAACCAACTACGGCGACATCCAGATTGAACTGGATTTTGCCAACGCCCCCCTGTCAGCAGCCAATTTCCTGGCCTATGCCCGTAGCGGCTTCTACGATGGCACCATCTTCCACCGTGTTATCGACAACTTCATGGTTCAGGGCGGCGGCTTCAGCTCGGGCATGGAGCAAAAGGACAATGGCGAACCGATTCAGAACGAAGCCGACAACGGCCTGAAGAACGAGATTGGCACACTGGCGATGGCCCGCACCTCGGACCCGCATTCAGCGACCTCACAATTCTTCATCAATGTCGGTGACAACGGCTTTCTGAACCACAAGAATAAAACCTCGCAGGGCTGGGGTTATGCCGTTTTCGGTAAAGTCACTGACGGCATGGATGTGGTGAATCGCATCAAACAGTGTAAAACCGGTTATGTTGGCGGTCATCAGGATGTACCATTGGATGAAGTCGTTATCACCGCAACGGAAGTGACTTACCCGGACAATCTCTGAGTATGAGCGACGAGTATGAGTAAAAGCCCGAACAAAACCCTGTTCATCTCCGATCTGCACCTGGACACGGACACCCCGACCATACTGCAAAGTCTGCTTGTGCTGCTGCGCACGCGGGCCACCGGGGCCGATGCGATCTACATTCTCGGGGATTTGTTCGAGGCCTGGGTGGGTGATGATGATCAGAGTGACGTGGCCGACGCCGTTGCCGATGCCCTGATGACACTTAGCCAGGCCGGTGCCGGCATCTACCTGATGCATGGCAATCGCGATTTCCTGATTGGGCAGGATTACGCGGCCCGCTGCGGCGCCACTCTGCTGGCAGAACCCACGGTGATCGAGTGTTATGGTCGGCGGGTCGCGCTGGTGCATGGCGACAGCCTGTGTACCCGCGACAGCGCCTACATGGCGTTCCGCAAGCAGATGCGTGATCCGGCCTGGCAGCAGGCGTTTCTCGAACGGCCATTGCTGGAGCGACACATGGTAGCGCAGCAGATCCGTCAGAAAAGTCAGGATGCAAACAGCCACAAAGCTTCCGACATCATGGATGTCACTCATCAGGAAGTCGTCAAGTTGCTGGAAACCCTTCAGGTCAACATCCTGATTCACGGCCATACCCACCGACCCGGCATTCACACCATCCGCCTGCACGAAGCCATCAATGGCAGCGATGAGGCCGTGCGTATTGTGCTCGGAAGCTGGGACCAAAAGGCATGGGTGCTCGAATTCAGCCCTGAGGGCTACGATCTCAAGCCGCTGGCACACCCTGAACCGGCAGCAGAGGCCGACCCGGCAAGATCTGCAAAAGCGTGACCTGACATGGATGCCATCAGAGCATCTTCAGGGCCAGGCGTTCAGGAAGACAGTTCGGGAAAGTACCGGGTTTGATGTGCCTCACACAGGCGCAGTAGCTGTACATCCATATCCTCTGCCAGATCGGCCAGTGTCAGATGACGCCATTCATCACGAATTTCGACACCATAACCCGACAGATCCTGAATCTGGCGGTGCCGCTTTTTCAGCAGACTGTGCAGCCAGCTGGCCGGTGACATAGCCGGGTTGCAGGGCACTGCCTGACGTTTAAGGCCTGCGGCCAGGGTCTGCGGGGAGCGGATGATAAAGCGGTCCTCCACAATAGGTTGCACCAGCGCCTCCAGACGCTGCAGTACCGCCCACTTCTCCTCTTCCGAGTAGGCATTCCAGTCGATCACTTCAAACGCAAAGCGCTTGCAGCCCCGACAGATGGGGTCGCCCACCGAGGTGGTAGAGCAAATTCCGATGCACGGCGTTTTCACCGCTGCTTTAGTCATAACGTGTCTCGGCCTGTTGGGTCGGCAAAGCTGCCTGTTTGGTCTGATAGTACGGCATGGGTGGACGTACAACTGGAAATTTTCACCATTTTACACTAAAATCAGCACCCATTTTTCACCGCTTACCGAATCTATCATCATTACCGAACCAGAGGGGATAACTGTGTTAGAAGCATTCCGCAAACACGTGGCCGAACGCGCTGAAATGGGTATTGTGCCCAAACCACTGGACGCAGCGCAGGTTGCCGAACTGGTCGATCTGCTCAAGAGCCCGCCGGCTGGCGAGGAAGACTTCATCCTGGATCTGATCACTAACCGGGTGCCGGCAGGTGTTGATGAGGCCGCTTATGTCAAAGCCGGTTTCCTGTCCGCTCTGGCCAAAGGCGAAGTAAACTCCCCTTTGATCGATAAAAAACATGCCGTCAAGCTGCTGGGCACCATGCTCGGTGGTTATAACATCACCACTCTGGTAGACCTGCTCGACGACAAGGAGCTGGGCGAAGCCGCTGCCGAAGAGCTCAAGCACACGCTGCTGATGTTTGATGCCTTCCATGACGTGGAGGAGAAAGTCAAAACCGGCAACGCCAATGCCAAGGCGCTGATGCAATCCTGGGCCGATGCCGAGTGGTTCCTCAACCGCCCGGAAGTGCCGAAGAAGCTGACCGCCACAGTTTACAAGGTGCCTGGCGAAACCAATACCGATGACCTGTCTCCCGCGCCTGATGCCTGGTCGCGCCCTGACATTCCATTGCATGCGCTGGCCATGTACAAGATGCCACGCGAAGGTGTCACCAACGCCGCCGAACAAATTGCCGAATTGAAGAAAAAAGGCCATCCGGTAGCTCTGGTTGGCGACGTCATGGGAACCGGTTCGTCACGCAAATCTGCCACCAACTCGGTGCTGTGGAACATCGGCGATGATATCCCGCACATTCCCAACAAGCGCGACGGTGGCATCTGCATCGGCAGCAAAATCGCCCCGATCTTCTTCAACACCATGGAAGATGCCGGCGCCCTGCCTATCGAGTGTGATGTGGAAAACATGAACACCGGTGATGTTATCGACATTTATCCCTACGAGGGCAAGGTGCTGGCACACGGGACCGATGAGCCGGTCTGTGACTTCGAATTAAAAACCGATGTACTGCTTGATGAAGTGCGCGCCGGTGGCCGCATCCCGCTGATCATTGGCCGCGGCCTGACCGACAAGGCACGTGCCTCAATGGGCCTGCCGCACTCAACCGTGTTCCGTATCCCCTTCCAGGTTGCCGACAGTGACAATGGTTTCACGCTGGCACAGAAGATGGTCGGCAAGGCCTGCGGCGTCAAAGGTGTGCGTCCGGGCAGCTACTGCGAACCCAAGATGACCACCGTCGGCTCCCAGGACACCACCGGCCCGATGACCCGTGACGAGCTGAAAGATCTGGCCTGTCTGGGCTTCTCGGCGGACCTGGTGATGCAGTCGTTCTGTCACACCGCCGCTTACCCCAAGCCGGTCGACATCGACACCCAGCACACCCTGCCCGACTTCATTCAGACCCGCGGCGGTGTCGCCTTGCGTCCGGGCGACGGCATCATCCACAGCTGGCTGAACCGCATGCTGCTGCCTGATACCGTTGGCACTGGCGGTGATTCACATACCCGTTTCCCGCTGGGTATCTCCTTCCCGGCCGGCTCCGGCCTGGTCGCCTTCGCGGCAGCCACCGGCGTGATGCCGCTGGACATGCCGGAATCGGTGCTGGTCCGTTTCAAGGGCGAGATGCAGCCGGGGATTACCCTGCGCGATCTGGTTAATGCCATCCCTTATGCTGCGATTCAGTCAGGCGACCTGACGGTGGCCAAAAAAGGCAAAAAGAACATCTTCTCCGGTCGCATCCTGGAAATTGAAGGCTTGCCGGATCTGAAAGTTGAACAGGCGTTTGAGCTGTCTGATGCCTCTGCCGAGCGTTCCGCCGCCGGCTGTACCATCCGTCTGGGCGAAGAGCCGATCAAGGAGTACTTCCGCTCCAATGTCGCTCTGCTGCGCTGGATGATCAGCGAAGGTTACGGCGATGCCCGTACCCTGGAGCGTCGGGCCCGTGCCATGGAAGCCTGGCTGGAAGATCCGAAGCTGATGGAACCGGATGCCGGTGCCGAGTATCACAAAATCATCGAAATCGACCTGAACGAGATCAAGGAGCCGTTGCTGGCCTGCCCCAACGATCCGGACGATGTAAAAACACTGTCCGCTGTGCAGGGCACCAAGATCGATGAAGTGTTTATCGGTTCGTGCATGACCAACATCGGCCATTTCCGCGCGGCCAGTGAAGTCCTGAAACAGGTGGAGGGCACATTGCCGACACGTCTGTGGATTTCCCCGCCGACCAAGATGGATCAGCACCAGCTGACTGAAGAAGGCATTTACAGCGTCTTTGGTGTTGCCGGTGCGCGTACCGAGATGCCGGGCTGTTCGCTGTGTATGGGTAACCAGGCTCGGGTCGCACCCAGATCCACGGTGATTTCAACGTCGACGCGTAACTTCCCCAACCGTCTGGGCGATGGCGCCAATGTTTACCTGGCCTCCTCGGAACTGGCAGCGGTGGCGTCGGCGCTGGGCAAGATCCCGACCATGGACGAGTACATGTCGTACATGGGCAACGTGAAAACCATGTCGGATAACATCTACCGTTACCTGAACTTCAACGAGATCAAGTCCTACATGGAAGCCGCCGAGCGCCAGAAAGCGATTCCGGTAACCAACATCGCTGACGTCGCCTGACCTGTTCCCTCCGGTTCCGGTTGCTTCCTTTTAGAGAGCGGGCCGGGAATCGGAGGGACACTATCAATGCTTTCGTTATAGAGCGGCCCGGGCAGTGGGTATGAGACTCCTGCCCGACCGCCTCCTTTTGTCATTCACCGGGCGGTGCGGAACTCGACGTCGCGGCTGTGCCGCTCCGGACTCAGACAGTCCTACCGCTTTTTCCGGTGAATGCCAAAAGGAGAAACGCGGTCTGATTGGGCATGAGCCTCATACCCACCACCCGAGCCTTGTGAATGAATTCCGAGTTCTGTCGCCGCAGGCTTGCACGAGGGCCGGGTAGCGGGTAGCTGAATTCAGCCCAATCAGGCCGCGTTTTTCCTTTTGCGGATCACCCGATCAGCGGGAGGACTGTTTGAGTCCCGAGCCCGCGAAGCGAGCGAGGTCGAGTTCCGCCCCGCCGGGTGATCCGTGAAAGGAAGCGGTCGGGCTGAATCTGCTACCCGCTGGCCGGCCCGATCTCAAAAAGGGCACACCCGCTGGCCGGCCGGCACTCAATCCAATCCAGAATAAAAAGGGCGTCGGGGAGCGTGCAGCAACTCCCCGACACCAAAGGTGAGTTCTGTCAGCGCTTCTCAACCCAATAATCTGTCACCACCCCATCGCGAATCTCCAACGCCAGGGTCTCCGCCGTTTCCTTCTCGATGTTGATATTGAACAAAAGGAACAGACCGATTTCCGACTCCGACTCCGACGTGTTGCGATAACGCCACACCTCCATGCCATTGTCATAAGTGCTTACCCGGTCCGGGGCACCAAAATTGTTTCGAATCCAGCCGGCATCAGTTCTCCCGACTTCAACCCGATCCAGCTCCCCCTCACTCCACTGCTGATCACCGATGCTCTCCCGCGAATCGACGACGAACAGACAGCCCGTCATGCTTGCTGCCACCAGTACCAATGCTATCAATCTGATCATGCTGTTTTTTCTCCATATTTATTTGCGGCTTCAGCCAATGTTGTGTCAGCTTCCGATATTTTTTCAGCCTTGATTAGTAAATAGCAGCTTCCGTGCCAACATTCGAACTCACCTCAGGCCATTGATTTATAATGTTTTTAAAAATATTGGAAAAAACCACAACAATGCCAACCACCTATTTTTCTCATGGGCGACTATCTGTTGGTGAATTTCACCAACTCTCCGCATGACACTGAAACACGTCACGACTGAATGGAAACTGAATCGACAACACGGTGCATGGCAGCAACGGCGCGGCAGAGTGACGTGACGCGCAACAAAACGCACCCTATACTGAAACGCTGCAATTTCACGTATCTGGATATCACTATGAAAAACTGGAACTTCAACCTGAAAAAACCCATGGTCACCGCTTTGTGCAGCGCCCTGCTGTCCTGCGTGTCGATGCCGCTGCTGGCACAGGATGAGATCATCCGTGGCGAGCTGCCGCCGATGCCGCAGATGGAATGGGTTCCGTCGCCGGCAGATTATCAGGTAGAAGAGTTTGCCACCGACCTGCAGGTGGTCTGGGCAATCAAGTTTGCTCCCGATGGCAGAATGTTTGTCACTGAAAGACCCGGACGTGTCCGCATCATTTCTGCCGACGGCGTGATGGACCCGGAGCCCTGGTTGTCCATTGAAGAACGTATTTTCTTTCATGGCGAAAGCGGCCTCACCGGCCTGGCATTTCACCCGGACTATCCGGCAGACCCCCGCGTATATGTCATGTACACCTATATGACCGACGAAGGCCCATACAACCGCATCAGCTATTACACCGAAAGTCAGGGCCGGGCGGGTGCGGAAACCATCCTGTATGACGAACTCGCTGCCCAGGCGCGGGGTGGCAGCCACAGTGGCGGCACGCTGCAGTTTGGTGACGACGGCATGTTGTATGTGGCCACGGGCGATGCCTTCGAGCGCCAGCGCTCCAATGACCTGGAAGACCTGTCAGGCGCCGTGCTACGCATCACACCCGAAGGCGAAGTGCCGGCAGACAACCCCTGGCCGGGCAACCCGATCTGGGCGCATGGCATGCGCAACCCCCACGGTCTGAGCTGGCAGCCCGGTACCGGCAATCTGTTTGCCGGCGACCACGGCCCCACCGGCGAAGACCAGTTAATGGCCCATGACCGCATCATCGTCCTGGAAGGCGGACGTCATCATGGCTGGCCGATCTTTGTCGGTGCCATCGACTCACCGGACTACGTCGATCCGATCCTGACTTTTGTGCCCTCATCACCGCCCGGGGACGTGATGTTTTATACCGGTGACCTGATGCCTGAATTAAAGAACGATCTTTTTGTATCCGTGCTCGGCTTCCAGCCACAGGACCGACAGAACCTGATGCGCATTCGTTTTCAGGACCCGGCTGACCCCACCCGGCCTACCCACATGGAGCGCTGGTTCAATGATGGTGATGGTAACAGTGTCTATGGCCGCCTGCGGGCGCTGGCGACAGGTCCAGACGGATCGATCTACGTGGGCACCAGTAACCATGACGGGCGTCAGATGACACCCGATCATCGCGAACAACCCGACCGTATACTTCGTATCACACCTGCCAACTGAAATGTAAAGGTAAAAGAAAGGGGACGGAGGAGTTTATCTCCTCCGTCCCCTTTCTTTTATCCGCCCCCTTTACTTCTTTAGCTTAGCTGGACTTCAGGCTCTTGCTGACCACTTCGTAAACATCCTTGGACAACTCGGGGTCTGCCTGCACACGCTCGAGCTGTGCTTTCATCAGATGCTGACGTGCCGGGTTGTATCTTTTCCAGCGCGTCAGCGGTGTCAGCAGCCGCGCCGCTATCTGCGGGTTCAGACGGTTCAGGATAATGACCTGGTCGGCAAGGAAGGTGTAGCCTTCACCGCTGAGATCGTGGAAGTTGACTGCGTTCATATTGCAGAAAGCACTGATCAGGGCGCGCACCTTGTTGGGGTTGCGGATATCAAACGCCTCGTGTGTCATCAGCGCTTTCACCTGCTGCAGGGTACCCGGACGTGATGCGATGGCCTGTACACTGAACCATTGATTGACCACCAGTGACTCGTGCTGCCAGCGTCGATAGAAATCAGCCAGCGCCTGCGCACGCAATGGCTCTGCCTCCGGTGCACGGCTATTGATCAGCAGGCGCAGCGCCGCATCCACGTCGGTCATGTTGCCGGCGTCAGTAAACTGCCCGGCGCATACTTCCAGCCAACCCGGCTCCTGTGTGCGCACCAGGTAGGCCAGACAACAATTTTTCAGCGCACGCCGGGCAATGCTGAGCGCATCAGGGCTGTACGGCGCATCAGACTGGCACAACGAGTACAGCTCGGCAAACGTTTCCGTGTGCGTCGCCGCCAGTGTATCGGCCAGCATTTCACGCACGACGTGAATACCGTCAACGTCAATTTCATCAGACAACTCGCCCAGATAGGCCTCCGATGGCAGACTCAGTAACTGCGCCAGCATGGCCTGGTCCAGTTCGCCCGCGCCGCGCGCATCATCGACCGCGCTGCGCAGCACATCACCCACGGCCTTGATCAGACGCACATCAATCTGCGGCTGCTCACCGGCCTGCTGTTGCGTCAGCATCTCCTGGATCACGGCGACGGCGAGATCCTGGGCTGCACTCCAGCGATTAAAACCGTCGCTGTCACGGGTCATGATAAATAGCAGGTCATCACGCGAGCAATCAAAATACAGTTTCACCGGCGCCGAGAATCCGCGCAACAGTGACGGCACAGGCTTGCTGCGAATGCCCTTGAACACAAAACTCTGCACCTCGCGCGTCACCTCCAGCACGCGTTCGGTCGGGGCAGTCGCAAGCGCCCCCTGATCGCCATCCAGCACCAGCGGCAACTCATTGCCATCAGCATCCAGCAGACCCATGCGCAAGGGAATATGCAAGGGCTCTTTGTGTGATTGATCAGGCGTGGGCGGGCAGGACTGTCTGACCAGCAACTCATAGGTCTGCGCTGACGCATCGTAATTGTCGCTGATTTTAAGCTGTGGGGTACCCGCCTGCGTGTACCAACGCCGGAACTGAGTCAGGTTCATGCCGCTGGCATCTTCCATCGCGCACACAAAATCTTCAGTAGTCACCGCCTGTCCGTCATGACGTTCAAAGTACAGGTCAGAACCGGCGCGGAAATTTTCCGGGCCCAGCAGCTCACGAATCATGCGCACAACTTCAGCGCCTTTTTCATAAATGGTGAGGGTGTAGAAATTCGAGATTTCCATATAGGAATCAGGTCGCACCGGATGCGCCATGGGCCCGGCATCTTCGGCAAACTGCGCGGTGCGCAGGAAGCTGACGTTTTCAACACGTTTCACGCTACGCGATCCCATGTCAGCGGAGAATTCGGCATCACGAAACACCGTGAAGCCTTCCTTCAGGCTGAGCTGGAACCAGTCACGACAGGTGACCCGGTTACCTGACCAATTGTGGAAATACTCATGCGCCACCACCGATTCCACGCGCTGGAATGCCAGATCAGTGGTAGTGGCCGGGTTAGCCAATACGCAGGACGTGTTGAATATATTCAGGCCCTTGTTTTCCATGGCGCCCATATTGAAATCATCAACCGCCACGATCATGAAGATGTCGAGATCGTATTCGCGACCGTAAACTTCTTCATCCCAGCGCATGGCATGTTTCAGTGAGGCCATGGCGTGATCGCATTTGTCGAGGTCTTTCTCTTCCACAAAGATGCGCAGGGAAATGTCACGCTGCGTGCACGTGGTAAAGGTGTCCTCGATGTGCCGCAGATCACCGGCAACCAGAGCGAACAGATAACAGGGTTTGCGGAACGGGTCTTCCCAGCTCACCCAGTGTCTGTCATTGTCCAGATCGCCGCGCGCAATATCGTTGCCATTGGACAACAGTACCGGGTATCGTTGTTTATCCGCGACAATGGTGGTGGTGAACACCGACATCACATCAGGTCGGTCCAGATAGTAAGTGATTTTGCGAAAGCCCTCTGCCTCGCACTGCGTACAAAACATCGTGCGTGATTTATACAGACCCTCCAGACTGGTATTTTCCTGAGGTTTTATCAGCGTGACGCATTCCAGCACAAAACCCTCGTCCAGTGACTGGCTGGCAAACGACGACAGCGCCCTGATGGTCAGAGATTCATCGGCAATCTCGTAATCGTCCGACGTCAACTCTGTGCCATCAATGCGCAGTGATTCCAGCACCATGTCCTGGCCATCAAGCTGCAGTGTGTCCTGGTCATTGCCTGCCAGCTCGGGATTGCGACGAATCAGCAACCGTGAGGAAACGCGGGTCTGCGTTTCCTCCAGATCGAAATGCAATTCTGTTTTCTCAATCAGAAATGCCGGAGCCGTGTAGTCTTTCAGAAAGATTGTTCTGGCCTGTGCGTCTCGCATACTCTTTTTACCTCTTGGAGCCGTACTCTATGAACAGCTCAATTCTATGTGGTAGCCGGCGTAACGACGGATATTGATAACGCCGCCGTCGAACATCAGATACTGACCCCGGATGCCAAGCAGTGTGCCTTCCACCAGGGGGTCTTTGTCAAAATTATAGGATGTGATCTTGTCAGGAAAACCCTGAACCGGATAACTGATTTCGATTGGGTCGATACCGTTCAGCACACTGATGGCGTGAAAACCAAAGCGCTGCGTCAATTCCTGCAGATCGTCATGGCAAAGGTCGAGCAAGCGTGCTTTTTCAGCATGCAGATCAACCACCTGGTCACCTTCGCGCAGCATATCACGCCAGTTGGTCTTATCGGCGACGTGCTGTTTGAACATCACTTCCAGCGCGCCGCTTTGTAATCGGGTTCTGACCCTGACTATCGGCAAGGCCTGCACTGCTCCCTGATCAACCCAGCGCGTGGGAACCTGGGTGGCCCGGGTAATGCCCACCTTGATGCCGGAAGAATTGGCCAGGTAGATGATATGATCCTGCATGCAGAATTCTTCGCCCCAGGCCGGCTCGCGGCAAGTGCCGCGATCATAGTGGCATTTTTCCGGATGAATAATGCAACTGTCGCATTGTGCCAATGACTGGAAACAGGGGTAACAATAACCTGAATTAAAACTCTTGTTGGTATTGCGGCCGCAATGCACGCACTGAATCGTGCCGGTGTAACGCAGCCTGACAGTTTTGCCCAGCAGCGCGTTCATCGGTGTGACTGTGTCTGCCAACGGCAGGCCATAGTCTACCGGCGCCTGCAGTCGACTGTGCATTTTGCGCATCAGGCCATGGGCCAGTACATCCATCCCTTGTTCTCTCCCCTGTTCGTTCGGCAGCTGACTGCAGCCGGCTCAGTGTTTGGTCACATTGATAGGCATAACCTTGTTGTGGTCCTGCTCCGTTTCCGCAACCGGGTCATCACATTCAGTTGTTTTCAGGCCGGTACGGTCGATGTACCCAACGCGCTGTTCTTCGGGCAGGCATTCCTGTTCATAGGCGATAATGGCCTGCATACAGTATTCCAGTTGTTCAGGACTCAGTTTGCGCCCGTCCGGCCAGCGTCCGAGCTCCACCGCGGTTTTCAGATTCATATGCACTTCAGGATTCATCATTGCCATAATGTCCTGCAGCGATTCGATATTTTTGTCAGACATAAGATTCCTCATCTGCTACTCAACAACTTGCCCAGCACCGCGCCGGCCGCCATACCACCGAACAAACCACCGGCATGCGCGGCGGTGGCGATCATGCCCGGAGCCAGCACACCCATTAATACCAGCGCCACCAGAAACACCATGATCATGGCAGTGGGCAAACGCAATGCTGACTGTGGCTGCATGGTCTGCCACATCCATATAAAACCAATCAGGCCATAGACCACGCCCGACATGCCACCAAACATGCCGTTGCCCGACCACAGGTATTGCGCCATGTTGCCGACGAACGCGGTCAACAGTATCAGTCCCAGAGTGCGCCACCAGCCCAGTACCGGTTCTATCATGCGACCAAAGTACCACAGCCATAACAGATTAAAGATCAGGTGCACGGCGCCGAAATGCAGCAGCGCCGGCGTCATTGTGCGCACAAACACCAGCGGCGATTCCAGCACACCGGTCTGGCGCAGGTCCGGAAAAAACAGACCGCGCACGGCCATCGGATCAGCCCCCAGATTACTGACCAGCGCGACCAGCAGACAAACCCCTATCAGGACCATGCTGACCGGTGCCAGCCAGATCGCCCGCAACAGGTTCTGTAAAAAACTCTTGCCGGAAAACAGCGGCACAGCAGACGCTGCATCAGACTCCGCAGGAACATCCAGCGCATTGGCCTGCCACTGCGCAAACATATGGGCTATCTGCCCTGCTTCATACTCGGAGCGCGCCCACACCACCAGATTACCGGATTCTTCAGTGATGTGATGCGGTATTGAGCGGGACTGCAAATAGCGGACAAAAGGACGCAGATCCAGCGCGGCGTCAACGGCAACGGCTCTATGCATCGTCTCTGACCAAACGATTGCCCCAGCCCAGTTTGCTGCGGCACACTTCGTAGTAATTGTAGTCCAGCGGATGAATCAGCCGCAGCGGCGTTGTCTTTTTGCGGATAATGATTTCATCACCCGGTTCAGTATGAAAACGCACCACGCCATCGCAGCTGATCACCGGCGAAATCGCCCGCTGCTTGACAACCCTGACCCGGATTTCATTGCCGGCATCAACCACCAGCGGACGACTGCTGAGGGTATGGGGGTACATCGGCACCAGTACCAGGGCATTCAGGCTGGGGTGCATAATGGGACCGCCGGCTGACAGCGAATACGCCGTGGAGCCGGTTGGCGTTGCCACAATCAGGCCATCGGACTGCTGGGAATTGACAAACTGGCCAGCGATAAACAGCTCAAACTCTATCATTTGCGCGGCAGTACCCGGATGTAACACGACATCATTCAGAGCGGTACCGCCGGGCAACAGATTGCCATCACGGGACACTTCAAACTCCAGCATGAAACGGGATTCTTCGTGATAGCGGCCGTCCAGCACAGCACCCAGCGTCTCCTCGATTTCATCGGGACGGATATCGGTGAGAAAACCCAAACGGCCCCGGTTGATCCCCAGCACCGGAACATCATGATTGACCAGGCCACGGGCGGCATTGAGCATACTGCCATCACCACCGACAACCACTACCAGATCGCTTTCAGCACCCAACTCGTGACGCTGACAGACCGGCAACGAGGTGGACGGCAACAGTTCGGCAGTGCTGTGTTCCAGCACGATATCCAGTTGGCGCGAGTGCAGAAACGCGATCAGCCGCTCCAGGGTATCCACCACACCGGAATGCCCGGGTCGCCCGACCAGGCCAATCTGTTTAAATGTCGCCATAACAATGCGTCCCACCGGCTGCCTGAATGTGATTGTTGATTCGCGAAATCAAACGCTGGCAAGTATAACACGGGGACTGCGGCGGGCGATTGCTGAATGGCAGGCGGTCAGGGCGTGGTTTTGATGTCAATCACCATGGGCTCCGGGGTGTATATCAGCTCCCCCGAGTCCAGCAGACGATAGGCCACAAAGAGCACAATCGGCGTACCGGCAAGCTCTGGCAAAGGTTTGAAATCATTCAATATATGCAGATACTCAACCGAGCTTAAAGTGTCGGCAGCGGCAAATGCGACCAGCTTGTCAACATCACCCTGCCAGTCAAACACCTCGCCCCGGGCAGTCAGTTGAACAAAGCCGAGGCCGGCACTGCTGAGATCTGCCAGCACATGAAAGTGGCCACGACGCCCGAT
>UEXM01001174.1_pt1 | contig 21476 bp, 34 predicted proteins | sample 1796661 | NCBI WGS metagenome assembly UEXM01 (sample SAMEA4772469, study PRJEB27181) | metagenome | reverse complement strand
CAAATGTCACTACGTTTAATTCTGCATGGTACGGATGCTCAGGCCTAACATCATTCCCATTAATTGATGCTTCTAATAGTACTAATCTTGTAAGTGCTTGGCAAGACTGTAGCGGATTAACATCATTCCCATCAATCAACACTTCTAGTTGTACAGATCTAAATAATACTTGGAACAACTGCAGCTCATTGACAGCGTTTCCAATATTAAATACAGTTCAGTGTCTTAATTTTGCTAGTACTTGGAAAGGCTGTAGTGGTATCACTTTGTTTCCAACAATTGACACAAGTAATGGTACTAATCTGACAAGTAGTTGGGAAGGATGTAGTAATTTAACATCTTTCCCGGCTTTAACAACATCAAGTGCTACGACTTTATTTAAATCATGGAATGGTTGCAGTAGTTTAATTACTTTTCCAACTATTAATACTAGTAATAGTACAACTGTAAAGCAAGCGTGGCTCAACTGTTCAGCCTTAACTACATTCCCTAGTTTAAATTTATCTAGTTGTACAGACTTTGAGTCTGCATGGCAGAATTGCACAAGCTTGTCAACTTATCCAGCTGATGTATTTAACAACACAGGGTCACTAGTATCCACAGCATTTTCAAACTCATGGGATAACTGCGCTTTAAATTCACAATCAATTGAAAATATTCTAAAGTCGTTAGATGTCAACGGTTCTTCAAATATAGATCTTACTATAAGTGGTGGCACCAATGCAAATGCGTCTACATGGTCATCAATTTCTAGAATTGCATATTTTAATTTAAGTTTAAAGAATTGGAATATTGCAATTAATGGGACTGTAACAGCAGCAGATATTACCTATACAATTACTAATACTGGATCAGTATTTAATTTACGTAGTGCTGGTGCTGTTGATTATGTAATTGGATGGGGTGATGGAAGTCATGTTGAATCCAGTACTACTGATCTAGTTGCTCATACATATTCATCAGGCAACTACTCTATCAATATCGAGACTAATGCAGCATACAGACCATACTTCAATGATGTTTCTACTGATGTTGATCAAATTACAACGGTATCAATTAGGAGTGGAGCAACCTTAGGCACAAGTCTTCAGAATGCATGGAAAGGTGCAAACAACATGACCTCTTTTGTTTGTGATTCAACAACAACAACAGGGGTAACAAATTTTAGCTATAGCTGGTGTAACTGCTCAAGCCTGACATCTTTTCCAGCAGTTGATACATCCAACGGATTAGATTTTTCGTATGCGTGGGAAAATTGCAGCGGATTAACAATATTCCCTACATTAACAACTACAAGTGGTACAAACTTTGCGTATGCTTGGTTCAGCTGTTCATCACTTACAGCATTTCCTACATTGACTTATACTAATGCAACTAATTTTAGTTATGCATGGAATAGCTGCACGAATCTAGCAACTTTTCCATCAGGAGTTTTTAATACAACAGGAACATTAGCATCTAATGCATTTAGTTACTGTTGGACTGGTTGTGCATTGACAGCACAATCAATTGAGAATATTTTGACCAGTTTAGACACAAATGGTCAGTCGAATATTTATCTTGATTTAAACGGAGGTACTAATGCTGATGCTTCTACATGGAGTACAGCAGCAAAAACTGCATATGACAACCTTGTTGTCAAAGGTTGGACGATTACAAAGAATGGTACGTTTGCTACTTACGAAATCACCTACACGATTAGCAACACTGGAACTACATTTGAACTACGAGATGCTGGAACAGTTTCATATGATGTTGACTGGGGTGATGGCTCAACTGTTGAGACTGTAACTACTAATAATAAATCACACACTTATGCTTCTGCTGGTACATACACAGTCAAGCTAGATACAACTGGTAGTTATCGCCCTAACTACAATAACAACAGTAATGGAGCTCAAATCACTGCAGTAACGATTGACGTTACGGCTGATTTTGGGACAAGTATTAGCTCGGCTTTTACGGGTTGTAATAATATAACATCATTTGTATGCCCGTTTGCTGTGACAACTGGGGTTACAGGCTTTGGCGCAACTTGGCGTGAATGCAGGAACCTAACAAATTTCCCGTTAATAGATACTTCATCTGCTTATACTTTTTTACAAGCTTGGCAAGACTGCCGAAGCCTCACAAGTTTTCCATTAATTAATACTTCAACTGCTGTTAATTTTAACTATGCTTGGATACGTTGCTATAGCTTAACTAGCCTTCCATTAATCAATACTTCAAGTGCGACAACCTTTATTCAAGCTTGGCAAGACTGCCAAAGCCTAACAACATTCCCGGCCAACATGTTTGATAGTACTGGAACTCTTGCTTCAAATGCGTTTTCCAGTACCTGGAAACATTGTGCATTAACCGCTCAATCGATTGAAAATATTCTTACATCTCTAGATACTAATGGTGCTTCAGGTATCACCCTTGGTATTGATGGCGGCACAAATGCTGACGCTTCTACGTGGAGTAATACAGCAATTACTGCTTACAATAATCTAATTGGTAAGGGTTGGACGATTACACAGAATGGTACGGTTCCTGTCAACGAGATTGTATATACAATCACTAACAGTGGAACTACATTTGAACTGCGTGACCAACAAACAGTTAATTATGTAGTCGACTGGGGGGATGGTTCAGCTACTGAGACTGTAACTACTAATAATAAATCACACACCTACGCATCTGCTGGTACATACACAGTCAAGCTAGATATAACTGGTAGTTATCGTCCTTACTACAACAGCAACGCAAATGGAGATCAAATCACTGCAATAACAATTGATGACACCGCAGTTTTTAATTCTGACATTCAATCGGCGTTCCGTCATAATAATAACATGACATCATTCAGTTGTGGCGCTGGACTGTCTAATGTAAATAATTTTTCCCGAACATGGTATGACTGCAGCGCATTAACTTCATTTCCTTTGATTACTTTATCTGCCAGTAATCTATCTTTATTTGCGGCTTGGAGTGGTTGTGCCGGCCTTACATCATTCCCGCTATTGAATACTTCGACCGTAAATAATACTCAGTTTGCTTGGCAGGGCTGCAGTGGATTAACATCTTTTCCTGCTTTAAATCTCAGCAATGTTACTGGATTTAATTCTTCCTGGCAGAACTGTACTGGTATAACCACCTTTGGGTTAGTAAATATTTCTGGTGGCACAAATTTTACTAGTACATGGCGCAGAAATTCAAGCTTGACTACCTTCCCATCATGTAATTTCTCAAGTGGGACGACTTTTAGTGATTGTTGGCGTGAGTGTTCCAGCCTGACAACATTCCCTGCTAACAGGTTCGACAGTACCGGAACTCTTGCTTCAACTGCGTTTGTTCGCTCATGGTATCAATGTGCATTAACAGCACAATCTATTGAAAATATTCTTACGTCTTTAGACACTAATGGTGCTTCAGGTATCACCCTTGGTATTGATGGCGGCACAAATGCTGCGTACTCAACGTGGTCAACTGCTGCTCAAACTGCTTTAACCAACCTTACAACTAAAGGTTGGACTGTTACTTACAACACCTAAAACTCATGGCTACAAAATACTACGTCTGTCACGGACCAACTGCTGTCCACTACTCCGTCGTTGAAGACGGCTCTAGCATGTCCAGCGGTCAACCAAACATCGAAGAATTCAGCAGCGAAAACGAAGCTACCCTCAGGGCTATCGAGCTTGGGTATGTATTTCCAGAAGAAGAAGACGTGTTACCTGAATTAGAAATGTGAAACCTTGGATACAATGTATAGGTTGAACCTGCTTGTAGACAATGGCTGATAGATCGTCTGCAAAATCTAAAGCTCAAGCGCATAGCAAGAGTAAAAAGAAAGGTGCCATGAAGGGCGTAACTGTCAAGAGTGGCGGCAAGCTGTCAGTCAAGCAAGGTGCGGGCCTAACTCAAAAAGGCCGTGACAAAATTAACCGTGAAACCGGTAGTAATTTACAAGCACCAGCCCCTAATCCTAAAACCAAAAAAGATGCCGCCCGCCGTAAGTCATTCTGTGCACGATCTCGTGGATGGAAGGGTGAACGAGGAAAAGCTGCGCGTAAACGGTGGAATTGCTAATGGACAATGACTCTCCTACACGAATGGCTGGCCAAGCGCTACGACCAATGGTTAATACAGGCCAAGGTTGTGCAAAAAAGCCTGAAAAATTTCCTGCGAAACCGCAAGGTGGGATAAGTCACGGACCAAAACTATTAGGACAAAGAAATGGCTGATGGAGTAGCAACTAAGAAAGACCCAAAGAAATGGGCGGCCGCTAAAGCAAAAGCAAAAGCAAAAATGGGTGGCAAACACTCTGCTCGTGCTATGCAACTGGCAACCAAAATTTACAAAGACGGTGGGGGTAAGTACGAAGGTAAAAAACCTTCTGCTAAAAATAACAAGATGAAAAAATGGACCAAGGAAGATTGGGGTACTAAGTCAGGTAAGAATTCAACAGAAGGTAAAGGCGCAACAGGTGAGCGTTACCTACCGAAGAAGAAGCGTGACGCTATGAGTGACAAGCAGTACGCTCGTACCAGTGCTAAGAAACGAGCGGATACAGCGAAAGGAAAGCAGTACTCAAAGCAGCCTGACTGATATACTGAGATCCCGCGTCAATACTGAGTAGTTACCACTAAACTACGCCCGCAAAGGCCACTCCCTAACCTACGGGAGTTCAGGAATTGTGGCAACCCCACAAATGCTGATAGTTATAGGTAGACAGGTATTGGCGTTACTTATATAACCTCATGTACACAGTCGGAAAGCTTCGGGACTATTCAGCTCCCTACGCAAACATCACAGAAAGCACCTACCGAATGTGGGAAATCACATCACGGCGAATGGCTGACCAACCTGTTGTTGCGATTACTTCTCAAGTAGCAGACCTTTACTACAGGTCAGCACTCAAGGACTGGGCAAAGTCAACACTGAAAACTCGGTTGGGTTACCTGAGTTCTATGTGGAACATCGGTATAGAAAAGGGCATCATTCCCAACTTCAACCCTTGGTCAAAGATGGGTAGCCGATTGGAATACTCCAAGAAGGTTTACACCCCCAAAAATTTTGAAGCATTCTCTGCCTTCCACGAGGACCCCATGTTTAATGGTCTTTGGTGGCACGGCTTCAGAGTTAATGAACTAGCAGGAGTACAGAAAGGAGACTTCGTGCTTGATACAGATGTTCCTTACATCAACATTGCACACAATGATGTGCGTGGCATCAAGAACAGCTACAGCACAAGGATGGTGCCTATTCACCCTGAGTTTGTTCCCTATGTAACCAACTGGGAATATACAAGCAACCCTAAAGCAGGTGATAACTGGAGCCGTAAGTTCAAGCATCACACCGGCATCTCCGCTCACGGCTTACGTCATATGTTCATCAACCGAATGCGGAAAGCAGGGGTTGAGTACAGCATTGCTATGCAGATAGTTGGACACAAATGTCAAGGGCAAACAGGTGACTACGGTGACATTGAACTAATGGATATGCTGAACGAGCTACAGAAACTACGCTAACTACGCTAGCTCCTATATACTGTTTTTAAATAATAGATATATAGGAGCTACGTAGTATTTAAATATTAGGTATATAGAAACTACGGTAGTTAACGTAGTTTTATAAGTGATAAAATAAAAATAACTATGCCCTTATTATTGTCATGGCTATCTTGGAATCAGCTATCTTTTGGATTGCACTTGCTGCTGCTAGTGAAATTATTGCATTGACTCCATTGAAATCAAATAGTGTAATTCAGCTGGTAATTACTGCGTTGGAATCGATCAAGCCAAAAAAGGACTAATTAACGTTCCAGACGATGGGCAATGGTTATTCCAGTTTGATAGTCGTTCAGACTGGGAAAAAATTCAGCGATACATCCGACAAAAAAAGTTTTACGCTTCCCTGCCATATAAGCTCGATCAGGCTGAAGACGAGTGGCATCAGGCCCAATCAACTAAAAAACCAACATGGAAAACCACAGAAACTGGTACCTTCAGTCAAGACGGATGGTCAATTTCAACAAGTTACGAACCTATGGAACGAGATGATTGAAACCGTTATACCAGTTGTTATTGCAATCGTTACAGGAACAGCTGTACTTTTTAATAAGGTCAATACGAGAGTGACGCAATTAGATAATAAAGTTGACAAACTTGAATTAAAGGTGGTGGAATCATATACATCAAAGAATGAATTTACAGCAGCGATGATTCGCATGGGAGATCATCTGATTAGAATTGAAGACAAGATGGATCAATTAATTGCTAAAAAATTTTAAAACGCACTACATAATCACACAAGAGACGGGTATTAAGTAAAGTAAAGGCAGTTGCCTAATAACAACTATGGGAATTGCTAACGACTGGAAGGACTTAATGTTCGACCTCTCTTGTTTATCTAAACAAGTAGCCAAGCGACGATTTAAAAAGTCAATTAAGTATGGATGGGGAGGGCTCTGCTGTTATTGCAGATGCAACCGCGCCACCACACTGGATCACATACGGCCTAAAAGCCGAGGCGGTAGTAACTTAAGAAGTAACTTATTACCTGCTTGTCAGGAGTGTAATCACTCCAAAGGAAGCGAACCTTGGTTAGTATGGTTTCAACAACAGTCTTTTTATAATGAGACTGCTAAAGAACTGATTGACGAATGGATTTCTAACAAAAGATTTGAGGAAGAATTAGATGAATGCAGGATTATCAATAGAACAGCGGTTTGCTCTGACACGAGCACGATACGAGGTGAACAAGATGAGCCGCCCAGCTCTGGAGAAAACATGCTTGCGGCTGCTTAAATCGCGCATGGAGCAAAAGAATGGTGTTCAACAAACGCTAATGTCAAATGGCATTATGTTTAAAATTGATGAACAGCAAAGTGGCTTCCCAGAAATTATATCTGAACAAACATTCTGTGAACTCTTAGAATTAAATGTAGATAATTCAGAAGAACTACCAACAGACATCATGGATATTGGTTGGGAAGATGATGATTTAGAAGATGATGGTCTCACGTTTATTGCATAACAGCTAGACTACATGCAGTTGATTCAATATAGATGGAATACATTGTTGCACCTGTCATCACTTTGCTGGTTGCTTTAAAATTTACTGACATGAAAGCCAAGGGTTATGAGAAAAAACTAAATAAAATTGAAGAGAAAGTTGAGCTCGTTAGAGAAACTGTAAGCAATACAGAAGTTGAGTTACCAAAGAAAGTTATGGCAACAATGATGCCGGTGGCTAAAGCTGTTCAGAAATTAAACCAGCAAGTAGGTTTGTGAAAGTAGCTGAGGCCAAACGTATAGCGTTTGGTAGCACTCCGGCTGAGACACTAAAGGAGTACTTTGAAGCATGGCAATGGTTATATGACAACAACATAGAGCTTAAAGAGCCTGATGTTAATTACCTAGATAAATTAATCTGTGATGGTAATGTAGAACCTAGAGATAATTACTTCAGTACAATAGATACATAACGAGGATTTATAGTGTCAGCTCCTGCTTCCTTACGAACTAAGCCAATTGATCGCCGCCGATTAAGCAGGCAGGACCGAGCAACATATCAACCACAAAACCGTCTTGGCGCGATCGCCAGAGCAAAGGCATTTAAAAGTTACTTATCAAGTGACTTACAGCGGAAGCCCTTTGCTACTGAGCAGAAGCCAGGTACTGGTGGATTTACTCAAGGAATTGCAATGCAGCAGCAGCGGTTAAGAGATGCTGGAAGCGAGCAGCGAAGAGCAGAATCATTCCGACCAGAAAATATTGTTTCAGCTGATATTTACAAGGTACTTGCTACTTAAATCTTACCCCGGAATGAAGTCTTCTATAGCGTAACCTGTGGTAGCAGCATTAGGTTTATATCTTTCAGCACCCTCTAATGGTGCTTTAATTTTCTGAAGTCTACTGAAGCCTTGCTTAGCTACATCCATAGCTTCTGTAACTTGACCACCTTCAAGCAAGTCATATACAGTTGCTCGGAAGATATCACCAACGTCACCAATCCCAGCAGCACGGAAGCCTTCAGCAGTTGCTTCTGCTAACGCTTGGACTTGATCAGCACCTGAGACACGATCGCCAATACCAAAGTCAAGTTGTAGTGGACGACCAGTCATTTTGTTATATACAACATTACCGGCATGTCTGTCTCCTAATCGAACTCCTTTGAGAGCAAGCTGACCTAGCTGTTGATTGACTCGCACAGCATTTTTACCAGTAGGCCACTGCGAAGATACTGGGGGCATTTCAAAGTTATCTCTTACATCTTCCATTTCAATACGATTACCAATACCTCCACGAAATGTTTCTACTCCCGCCACACGTGGAGCGATACCCATTTCTGCTGCAATTGCCTGTAGATTAGCCTCGTCAATAACTGCTGGCTCATCATCAGGCAAACCAAATCTACCTCGATCTCGATCTTTAAGCTGCTTCATTACATTGCCTGGGGTATCAGAGGCGTACACAACAGCATTCCCACCTTGACCAACAGGATTAGATCTATTGCTAGATAACTTACCTTCACGCAAGTATTCATTAATTAAAGCACCAGCCTTACGCATCTATTTATCACATAGTCTCTATCTATTGTATTCAAAACATAAAAAAAGAGCCTCCGATAGGAGACTCAAATTATTATTTATTGGAAGATTTAGGAAGTACTACTCTTGGTACCCAGTGCAAAGGTATCCAATTAAGACGACTAGTTCCTAGATGCATATTTAGATTAGTCACATTATTATTTGGTGTAAGTACGTCCACGGTAGATAAATGTTCCGTGAACTTCTGCTGCTTCCTTACGCTCAGCAATGGTGGGAACACCACGGTAAGCGGTCTCAGATAGACGATGGATTTGTAGTTCGTTTTGTGCGCGACGAAACTCTTTACGAGCATTCTCGACAGCACGTGCTTGTAATTGGGTCATTGGAAACTCCATAGTGAGGTGTAGTTTCCCGTTCCTTCCCGCCATTCTTGCGGTACTTGCGTCCCCTTATGTTAGGGGATGAACGTATTTATATTGTAGCTGTTATCGTTGAATTGTGTAATCGACGTCATAAGCTTTGGGTTTAGTAGGTAGTAAATACATTAGTGACCTTGCTAACTCTGTAGCCTTACTTCTTGTTGGACTTATTGATCGTTGTTTGTCAAATTCTGCTTGTGATTGATTGCGATGTGATACATCTATGAGCATCCCAGTTTCTGAATCAAAGTCTTTTGTGGCATCAAATGCACCGATTAAATTATTTAAAGCTTTTTGCGGTTGGAACTTACCACTAACAAGATCTGGGTCTTCGTATTCATTTGTCATATCATATTTATCGGTAACTTGAACCGTTTGAGGTGTCACTTTAGCATTAAATCGTCCTAATGTTTGAGTTACATCTTTATTAGCATTTGGCTTGTAAGGATCAACTGGACCAGAAGTAGGAATACCTGGACCAGCGCCAGCAACAGGCACATCTACCATACGTCCCGTGAATACAGGCTGAAATTCACCAGTCTGTTTAGATCTTTCAAAAGCATCTAGTGTCTTTTCAGGATCCATTTCCTGTGTATTAACCATTGAAATAGGTGGTTTTTCGGTTGCTCTGACTAAAGCATTTTCTGTACTTTTATCTAGTTTTAAACCATCTCCACCAAATCCGGTTATATAACGACCGAACATATTAAAACGATCAGGCAATGCATTAAATATTTCACTTGCAAATCTTTCAACAGGCATAGCCAGCATTCATCAATATTATTATTGTAACGAACGCCCTAGATCAAATTCGAATATGGCTCCTTGTAAAAAATGCTTTAGTTTAAACAACTCTTCTTGATCTACTTCGCCTTGCCCTGTCCATTTCTCTAGTGTCATTGACACAGCACAATGGAGCGCACGTATGGCACGCTCATCAAACTCAACTGCAATATGAAGTTCTTCCATATTGTGATTGTATCAATGAGTATCGGCCCAAGTTTCACCATGGTCTGCAGCCGCAGTAATAGGAACACGGAAGTTGTAATATCTACCTGCTTCAGGTGCAGCAGCAACTAAAAGTTGTTTGACACGATCAACCTCAGAAGGAACAACAGAAAGCTGCTGCTCATCATGTACATATGCACAGCGAGTGTAATCACGGTTGTACGTGAGTCCTGCTGATTCAAGCATCTGATGGCTAATAACTACCCACCGTTTACTCAAAATGGCGCCTGCACACTGGAGTAGGGCATTGAATGCACTGTGTTCAGCTCGACAGAACAAAGGGCGTCCATCAAGCCCACGTAGCTGTCCAGTAGTACGGACCTTGATCTTGACTGCATCAATTAACGGTTCAAGCCCTGGAATAGCATCAAGGAACTTACGACGTAATTCTTGACCGAGAGTTTTCTTCTGCGCATCTGATAATTCAGGCTTGAGAATATGAGCCAATTTTACATCTCCAGCCCCATAAATGAACCCATAAGTTAGATTTTTGACAATCTTCCGAGAGACAGGAACATTTGGGGTACTCATCCGATCAGCATTCTGTTGATGGACATCCCCATTGAGAACAATGTCAGCAAAAGCCCCTTGGTCATAGGCAGATAAGTAGTGCCCTAACGCTTTAAGTTCTAAGCCTTCTAAGTCAGCCCCAACCATCACCATGCCAGGGTGAGGTACAAACAACTGCCTAGCCCATGGCGCACTTACAACTTGCCCCAAATTGGGACCACGGTGGGCATTTCTTCCCGTGACTGTAGCGAGAGTACAGCTGTGATGGATACAGCCATCCTCAGCAATAGTATTGAACCAAGAGTTGGCACCTTCACTTAGTTGGCCTAACCATTTCTGTAATGTGAGCAGTCGGATAAACATCTCACACTCTTCGTGTAGCTTGTCATTGCCTTGTTGAAGTGCGACGTCACGCATCTCCGATAATGTGGCTTCATCTACTTTTGGCTTACCGGTTTCAGTCACTTTGGTGAACCGAGCCTGACGGAAGTTCTGTAAAGCCCATGCAATATGCTGCCGGCTCGTAGGATTAAAATCAATTAGACGAGTCATTGGAGCACCAGCTACATAACCCTTAGTCTTGTTAGAGCGTTTTGGTGTATAGATTTTGCCTGGTACATAGACAAATCTATTAGCAATAGCAGTTTCTAGATCATTAGCTTCTGTTTGTAGCTCTGATCTAACACGCTCTGCCGCACTGACATCGAAACGAAAACCACTAGCTTCTTGCTGAGCCATAATCTCAGCCATCTTCATCTCAAGTTCAACGCAATCAATCATCAGTTTTTCCCTCTTTATTAAAACCAAATTTCAGGTCTTTTTCTTTAGCTGCTTTATCAGCTCGATTTTTATGACCAAGCTTAGCAATTGCTTCCATGATTTTCAGTGTATCTTCTGTTGTTGACCCTTCTGGCATACGGTCATTAACGATATTAAACAAAGGGAAGAAGATATCAGAAGCTTCTGTAACTTCTTCTACAGTCAATGGATCATATTTCTTAGGCATAGTCATTCATCCTCCGTTGCATTAGTTGCCAAAGTTTTAGTGTTACTTCTGTATCTTGAATACAGTAATCAAGCATCTCTGGAGTGTATTGCTCCCAGCTACCTTCATGTTTTCCAAAGTCTCCCTTAAAACATTTGAGTCGATACCCCCATGCTTCAAGACTATGACGACCGTAAAGTCGCTGAGGCATCCCTAATGGCCGCCTCTCAAAATCACGATCATGAATATTTGGATAAAATAGCCGGCTAAGAACTAATGTATCCATCAATGTAGCTTCTGTAGCAAAATCAGGAAATTGCTCTTTAATTAATGGGACATCAAAATTAATAATGTTGTGTCCAATTAATACGTTTGCCTGCTCAAGTTTTTTTACTCCTTGAAGGATACTCCGTTCAGGCAGATGATCAAAAACAGTAGTACTATCATCATTAGCATTACGCATAACGATGCAGTGAATACGAGATCCTCTACGCAGCAGCCCTGTTGATTCAATATCAAATAGTAGTTGTGTCTTCGCCATGGGTAATTGCTGAATCTGTTGGATCATATTCATCCGTTTCAAATGGGTTTTGGTCCGGGTAGAATTCTTTGTCGATGTTGCGGTCATATGTATTAGTTGTAAATCTTGGGTCTTCATTAAAGAAGATAGGTTCAATAGAGATAGATACTTCACGTGCTAGACGCGCTGCTTTTCTAAATTCATCTTTATAGTACGTTTCCCATTCATGGGTTAGGACAAAGATCCTAGAAATACCCATTAAATGAGCTTGAAAAACAGATGATGAAAAGGGATAGCGAGTTGTATAAATAACAGAACCAACAGTATTAGTTCCTGCTTTAGCTGAAGCAGCAATGGCGTAGGTTAAACAATCAACTTCAACCTTACTGTTTGTCAATAGTGAGCGACCATCACCAATAATCTCACGCCCGCGAACAATAACGCAGCCCCCAGGAGCAGTGGGGTGAGTAGATGCTTTAGCAACTGCTTCAGCTACTTGCATAAAATAACGATCTTTATTTTTAATATAAGTTGGATCACCTTTTGGACTAGTCATACCCCACACAATACAATCTTTGTCTCTATATTAGGTAGTGAATAAGTATTATGCGAGTTATAGAAAATGAGTTTTTCAAACTTCAATGTGAGCACATATATGTGCGACGGGTACTCTGGCAAAGACTTTAATTTGGGATCAATCAATGCCAAAACATCAGATGATATCATTTCTTTTGGTCCAAAGGATAACGTAAATAGCCCGACTCACTACACAAGTGGAAGTCAAGAAGCAATTGATGTGATTGAAGATGCCATTAAAGATGCACCATCTGTAAAGGTAGGCATGCTACAAGCGCAAGTACTAAAATATCTGCTGCGAATTTGGTTGAAATCTGACGCTAAAGAAGATGCTGAAAAAGCACGATGGTATCTTAATCGATTAATCGAATCACTATAGAAGTAAAGCTGCCGACAGGCAGCAACAACATTAACAACGTTTAAAGAATAAGTATTGGTTCTTGATGGAGAGGGTTTCATGAGACAAGATATGCTCTTTAAGAATTTCATAAGTGTTTTCAATATCAGTAGTAGGATGATAAAAGTATAAAGAAATACCTTCTGATAAATCTGGATCTGAAGGGACGTACCATGAAAATGGTTTAAGATTGTCCCAATCTTCTGACTCAGGTGATATCCAACTGTTTAACTCTTCAATGCGTTGAGCAGTTTTTATGATGTGTTGCTCGTGTGCTGTATCCGTAGGAATATTACAAACATTATTTGATAGCAAAGCGTGCTTCCACATTAATGTGCCATCTTTAAAAATCAACCTGCAAGGATGAACTTTAATACCAGATGGTAGGGAATAAAAAGAGCTGGAAGCAATATGCTTACTCATCAGATATTACCTTTACAATCTTCAAAATACTCAAGATCTTTTGCCCAATTATCTCCGGCGTATTCATTGTAGATAATACGACCAGCATCTCTAAAAGTGCTATAGAAAAGTGAGACTTTATCCATATCATTAAGTGTTTGATCTAAAGGCGGACCATAGATAAGTACATTCCATGTGGATGGTGATACCGCTTCAAATCCTGTAGCTGTTGCTCGTAATTGTTTAATCCGTTTGAACGGAATGCAGATCGGATAATCCCAAATAACAGGGGCAGCACGAATTAGTTCAGAGGCACTACAAAAATAAACAAAGCTATTAATGAATCCATTACGATATTCATTGATAGTTTTTGTAAGCCAAATTCGGCAGTCACGCACAGCGCCCTTAGGTGATACCCAGACATTGCCATGCCAGTGTTCTTGAAGCGGATTAACCTCAATAGATGGAACTGATGTAGCATTAACTAATACTTGTTGAACTGGATCAGAAGTTGGGTCAAAGTCAATACTCCCCATAACTGTGCGAGCCCTTTCGATTAATTCGGGAGTTGGATACAAAGGGAGTTTTAATCCTTTGGCAGCTAACTTATCCGCTAAATTCTTCTGCGAGCGCTCTAAGGCTTTCTTGGCTCCGACCTGCTTCGACTTCAAATGTTCTTGTTCCAGCATCACTAATCAATGTAATAAGGACGTTTTTAGACCAGTCATTTTTATCAATAGAAGACATGAGATCACGCAAGAATGTGAGCACATCAGAATCCTCTTCGCGCTCAGCAACATGAATATCAAATTCAATTGAAGTACCTGACATATAAGTTGTCGAGTCATTCAATAAGTTAATAACCAGTGCACCAGCACCTTGAGATTCAACGCCACGTATAGCAATGTCAATTAAGTCAGAGAGAATTAATTCAGCAGTAGCCAAGAGAAATTTTTGTTCATTCTCTTTTTCCTTGCCAAATTTATCAGATCTAACTAATTGCTTAATAAGTTCGTTTCTTCTAGACATATAAAAATGACTCTTGTATAAGGATAAGTAATTTAATAATCATCTGTGGAGTTTTCATCATTGTCAGTAGGTTTTTTAAAGTTATCTGGATTATTAATGTTGGATTGACTGGAGTGTCTTCCAGCCAACATATCACCAATAACAGCATCTATTCGATCTGCGAAATGACTATCTGGTGCGAACGTTAAATTAGAACGCTCATCAAGCTCCTGCTGATCAATCATTTTTGCTTGTTCTTCAAGTGCTCGTTCAACATTATATTCAGCAACTTGTTGTTTAAGTGTATGAAGTTGACATTGTAATTCGAATGAATCAGCGTAGCTATCATCATCGACAAAGACACCAATATTTTGTGGAAGCAAATGAAAGGGATTGCAGCAATATTTGTTTCCACATGTAGTTTTAACTCCAGCAAAACCAAGATCTCCCCAACTAAACCACATAGCAACACGCTGTGGATGGTGTTGAGTGGAACTAGAAATACCGTGTCTACGCCATGAAAACTGTGGTTGATCAGTTCTTTTATTGATACAACCTTCCCAATTCCAGCATTCATCTGGATTTCTGATATCAACTTGAGACCAAAACTTGAGAGCGCGTTTACGTTCCCGCTTTAGCAGACGATCAATATCTAAAGACAATCTACCTTCTCTAGCAGCAGCTACACAACGTACACAAGCCTGATGGCTATCAAATCTCATCGAGTGTGAACTATAGCGACCTATGGAATGACCAGCATATAAACATAGTTCGCCTTCTTCTGCTGTGTTAGACAGCTGTAGATTGCGCCTGCCATATGTATGACCACCTACCTTTTTATTAGGTTTAGCCTCAGCCACTAGAACTCACCCTCAGACTTTTGATGTGTACCACCATGAGTTGGATACTGATCTTCTGTTGGTAGTAGATCAAGATTTCCATTAATCATATATTCATAACGAGTACTGTTTTCATATTTAATACGAACTAATTTACCTGTTGTTGAATAATACTCTGGCTTTCCAACAATTAAAGCAGTGAGATTATTTAGTCGAACGCGGACACGTTGACCAATCTTAATATCTTGAGCAAGCATATTTATACCTTGTATATATTTAAAGTGTAATTAATGAATAGTATTTATGTGGAATACTATTTAAAAGTCATTAAGAATATGATCTTCATTTAATGGATCATCTGATGGACGTTTCCAAATACGAATAGATTTCTGCTTGCCTGTAAGAGGATCCTTTCTAGAAGTTACTAGTCGTCTCCAACCCATAGATTGAAGAACGTCAGCAACTCTTCTACCTTCTCTCCTCGATTGACTTCTAGGGTCAAGTTCAAGGGCATTAGAAAGTACTTCAGCTGCAGTTACTTCTTCTCTGATCGAAACATAACCAGCAACCTTATCAATCCATGGATCAGGATCGCCAAACTCTTGAATGTATTCAGAAATTGCAGCGATTTCACCACTATTAAATTCATAACCGATGTTGCCTCTGTAAGCAGCCACAGCAGCAGACCAAATACTATCTCGTTCGTTAATTAACTTTTGCCATGGGATTTGAAATTGAGTGCCAATTTCTAAGGGAACGAAGCGTCTATTACCTGTACTGTCAACAAGGAACTGATTACGATTGGTAGTACCAATCATTACAAATCTCCTAGGTAGCTTTGAAGGTAAAGATGCGTATGGATAACGCACTTCGTCAACTCTGCTAGTAATTAGATTCTTAAAGTTCTCAATGTTTCTTATATTAAAGTAATTATCAATCTCAGGTAGTTCAAGCAACCATGCCATGTGAAGACGATACTGCTCTTTCATGAGAGTATCTAATGGAATAGTAATCTCAGCAAACAGAGAATCAGGTACTAAATTACGAGCGAACATTGACTTACCTACACCTTGAGCACCAACAAGAATGGGTAACCATGACATAGAGCAACCTGGGTTATAAGCTCTAGCTACAGCACCAATCATCATCCGCTGCATGGCAAGAGTAGCAATTTGATGCTTATTACCTAAGAAGACTTCACCAATTCGATCCCAGTCAGGATGTGGTGCTTCCCATTTAGCACAACGATCTAAATACCTAGTAATTGGACAGTAGCTATTTTTACCAGCAGCATATTGAATTGCAGATTTAATGCGTGCTTCAGGTATAAAAACACCATGTTCACAGGCCAACTTAGTTGTCATTAAATCAAGATCATTTCCTTGAAGGGAAATAGTTTCACCACTAGTGTTGGTATATTCAATGCTTCCAGTAAGCTCATTCTTACGTAAATCATTTAAAATTTCTTTAACTTTATCGACATCAGATTCACGCTGCTTAGCAAGATCATCATCAGTTTTCTTAGGTCTACCTTTCTTTTTGACAACACTTGTGTCAGGTAGTGGTTCAATCTCAATATCATTCATAGGCTTATTAAGTGCAATGTTTATAACTTCATCAAAACTAACTAGCGGATCAACTTCGGTATAACCAGCAGCAGATCCAACTGCCCCAAATCTAAGTTCTGATGGGAGGTGTTTAGTCCAAGAGGGGTCTTGTTTCTTGGCTAATGAATAGAGTGTAGTATGTCCAGCAAATGTACCGAGACCTCTCCATTTAAACGGTTGAATATTTTCATTTTTCTCACCGTGATGGCCAGATAATACCCAATCAACCCAGGCATCAAATAGTGCTTGACCTACACCAGCACAGGCTGCCATAACTGGTAAATAATAATCTTCGTATTCACCATCCTCTGATGGTCTTAAGAATGAGGAGAGAAGCCACTTGCATCGATCAATATCAATATCAGTGACGTCTGAAGCAACAAAATTATCTTCGTCATAACTTATATCATCCAAGAGGAATTGGGGTACAGGATCACTTTCTATGTTGTAGGTAAATTCAGCATGAGTGTTTCCATACCAAAGTCTCTCGGGTTTCTGACCACAATTATCTTTTAGTTTGTCAAAACCTAGGTCAGCTAAAAGTCTGTTAACAACTAACCAGTAAGCTCCACGATGCTCTGAGACACTCTGAAGCTCTTTCTCAAGAGGAAACAATGCACGGAATCTGTGCTCAGCTTCGGTATGACTAGAGGATGTATAGGTAGCTGCACACCATTGACGAGCAGTATCTGTTTGCCAGAACCTAGCAAGTGTCGTATCACCATCAATATCGATGACGATAACATTACTACCACAACTATGTTCAGTCAATCGATGCCTCTCAGCAAAGTGAGTAGCACACCAACCATATCCGGCTTTAACCCAACCTTCTAACCAGTTAATATCTTCATAGATATTCAACCAATCTTTAGCAACTTTTTGTGGATTAGTTTTGTTCTTGCAACCCTTGTGAACTGCAATCTTCAATTTCATTATTAGTACTCTCTTTATCGTGGAACATTTGACAACGCTTTAGAAATCTGGATTCATACAAATCCATCTGATCACTATCGATGAAAATACCTTGGTTTGTTTCAGGAGTAGAAACAATAATCAAGGCAACGTCACAATGATAACCAGTGCGCTCCTCTAAAGCAAGGCGGTAAGCCGCCATTTGTTGAGCGCATTTTTGAAATTTTCGGAACCCACCAAATCCGATGCGATCACCTCGTGCGGGGAATTGAGAACAGTAAGGAGCATTACTGGTTTTAAAGTCAGCAATAACCTTGACTCCTCCAATTTCACCAATAAGGTCGGGGCAACCTGCGTACATATGTTCAGTGCTCCAAACATAAGCTACTTCCCTATCGTCAGATCTAAGGTGATTCCAGTCTGGACGTAGAGGACGCTCGCTCCAATGGAGGATGTCAAACCAATCTAGGTATTGAGTAATACCATTCCAGAAGTCTTGGTATTCTTCAGGAACTCCTGGATCTAGTCCACGAAGATAGTTCTCGCAACCCAGGTGAATTGCACTGCCTCTAGTTGAAGCTGCTTCAAGAGCACCAGGGTTATTTTTCTGCCAGGTACGGAGACCTGCTTTAGATTTTTCAGATTCAGTAGCTGATAAAACTGTGGTGACTGATGGCATATACATGCCACTGCATAAATATTTTCGGTAACCAGATGGTGTCTGAATCCTATAAGGTTTATTTACAGGAGTTTCGTTGGTAGTAGACATAATGTATTTCTATGAATTTTTATATGGCAATTAGCGCAAAGAGGTACACATTTTAGTACTTCATCCCACCATTTATTTTCACCGCAACAAACAGGACCTCCAACACTATATATTTTAGAATTAGAATCTACATGATGCCATTGAATGACGATACTATCGCTTTGACCACATGATCGACATGGGAATTCCGATAGTAATTCGCGTCTAGTATCTTTAATTTTTTGCGCTTTTTTCCTCCATTTAGATCGGAGCGAATCAGTAGTCATCAGTTAGCGATGGTTCTTGCGTTTGATAGCTTGTGCTGTAATCTGTAACTTCGGTTTGTTGTTGAAACATGGCATACAACTGACCTACTGCGTTACCTACTGCTTCGACAACTTGACCCATAGCTTCCACTTGATGTGACATTTGTGCAACTTCTTCTCTTAATGCAATCGTATGATCCATTAGCGAGGGAGGGCGTTGACTAGGAGCCAAAGGACGAGGTACGTTGCTATCCATAGGCAAATTAGTAGGAGTAATTGGAGCATGTATTCCTGCCTGTTGAATAATATTTTGAATTCGTTCCTGCATTTCAGGCGGCAAGTTTTGAAGATTAGAGTTTGTCATTTTAAAATTCGTTATTGTCTGTTTGTGTTGTAGTTTTTGTAGTGGGCTTTACAAAGGCTCCACGTTTGTCGGTTCCACCAGCTGGAATACCTTTTTCGTCAGTTTGCTTCCCATCAAAAGGATCTTTTCCTTCAAAGAAATTTGGAAGCCAGATTGTGTTTTTTTGATCGGCCCATGCTTTTGCAATTTTATCTGGAACTTTACGTACCTTCGGTAAAATGCTGTATGAAGTTTCAAGGCCAGCACCTTTACGAGTGATCTTGATTGAGAAATTAGCAAGTCCATCTTCAGTCCAAGTGTAATCTTCAATTTCCTGGAGAATTTCGGTAAGTTGTTCTCTAATAGATTTTTGTTCAATGAATAGTACTTCTAAACGACTGCGAGTTGCACTTGTAGCAACCCAAGCAAGGAACCGCTTTGGCTTTACAAAAGTGCCATCAATTTTGGGACGATCTGGTTTAGACCAGTCAGTTTCTCTAGCAATATCTTCGGGATGTCCAGGGTGAGATCGAGTAACAACGTAACCTGCAAACCCTAGTTCACCATTATCACGACGTTTTTCAGAAGCATATTGCCAACCAACAATTGCATGACCTGTGTCATAGCAACCAAGTAAACGAAATTCCTCAGACTCACCATCTTTAAGTGAGCTAGGTTTCCAATAAGGTTGTGCTTCCTTAGTTTCAATTTTATTTGATGGTGCTTCCAGCATTTCTGGAGGCAAAACTTGTAAAGTCATATGTATTCATTAGTGACCTTACAAATATAAGATGATTAAATATAATTTGTGGGCAATAATCAAACATTAAAAAAGCTCCGAGTGGAGCCTGGGAATTATGTTAACGAGTATAGATTGAGCCTTTCCAGCCATGCCCCCCATTACGGAAGTAATTTATTCGATCAATAGTCCGGCGTCGGATCAGTCTCTGCATAGCCAGCTGCTGAACCACCTGTTTGCGGGTTCGTTCTAGATTTCTCTCGATCTTTACGAGTGGTGAAATCAGAAGCAACAATGGCGCGGTAAGGACTGTCACTATCATCTTTGCGATACTCACGAAGATAACCTTGAACACAAATTTGGCGTCCTTTACGAATTCGATCAGATAGTTTCTTTTTACGTGATGCATGAGTTTCTAAATATAACCAAGTAGTGACATCTGAGTTGTCCAGTGTAGTTCCAATCTTGACGGCAACAATATCATTCTTACGTTCACGAATTTCATCAGATCCAAAGAATGCATTACCTAATACAACTTGATTACAATACATCTCTTTGGATACATTTGTTTCGAGAGTAGTAATAATTAAGTCCAACGGTTTGCTTGTGTCATCTGAGAAGACAATATTTCCGGTGATTAAGGCACGGTTGCCTTCTTTCCATTCTGTGAACGCATCAAGTTTGGCCCCTGCTCGGTCATAACAAAGGAGCCTGAGTCGAACTTCAGAGTTACCATTGCTACTGGGCACCACAGCGTCAGCACTGCGATAAGAAAGCCCGTAAGCTGCAACCGGATCTGAGCTAAAAGATTTAAGTACAACAGTCGCTGCAATAAAATTCATTATTTATAATCATTGGTCAGCCTCTAATATAATCACTTAACCCCACATTGCGTGAGATATAGTTGGAAGTTCAGTGTCAAAAATTTCGCCAATGCTACGAGCAATTGAAATATGCTCTTGTTGAGTACCGTTGTCACCGCGTAGGTCAATGTAATGTAGCCAACTACGGACTGTACCTGACATATAGAGCCTGGTTACAGTATTAATAGGAAGCACGGAACGGGCACATTCCTTTGCCACACCTGAGTGAAGTAGTGACTCATACAGTTCAACACCTTCACGGAAGTGCTTATCAATACGGTCTTCGTAGTATTCAGTAGTCTCACTAGGCAAGTCATCAATAGAGTTTTGCCTGTTATCTTCGTCTTGCCGACGGAGCTTTGGAAGTACAGTCGCAAAAGTATCAGTAGGAATTGCATACCTTTGGCTATATTCCTGGAAGGAGAAACTACGGTGACGCAAAATCTGTGGTGAGATTGCTCTAGTAGTGTGAATCTCAACGCACATAGACGCCATTTCAAATGGTGACCAGTGCTTATGTTTAATTAGATAACGCAGGAGCTTATGGGAGTCAGGGTTATCTTCATTCTTAGGGTTAGAGACACGGGCAATTTTTGCGATAAATGACTCTGCATCCGGCGTCAGCCAGATTAGTTTAGCGTCGTGCATTATTTATAAGAGTTAATTAATACTCGCAGTTGTTTAACAGTACACTGTTCTGCTTTATGTTTAACAATAGTAACGAGTTTTAGAATGTAGTCTTGTTTAGTCATTTAGTTGAGTAGAAATTCTATCAAGTTCTTGTACTTGGCCAGC
>UEXM01001322.1_pt1 | contig 21481 bp, 15 predicted proteins | sample 1796661 | NCBI WGS metagenome assembly UEXM01 (sample SAMEA4772469, study PRJEB27181) | metagenome | reverse complement strand
ACAAGTATACAATTTGTTGACTCCACTAAAAGAGAAGTGTGTCACATCATCAGAGCTAAAAGAAATAAAATGTTTGAAGGCGTTGCTCATCATGGAAAAGGCACTATGGGTTGGTCATATGGATTCAAACTACATTTAATAATTAATCATTTAGGTGAGATTGTGGCGCTAAAGCTCACAATTTACTTTCGGCCTGTGCACGCAGTTGGGCACTTTCAAGCTCGCTTTTTAAAATAGTCAGGCTTGCTTGGCGCTCTAATAGCTGACTTTTTTGATTGATTATTTGTTCGTTAGCGCTGGCTTTTTGTCTTGCCAATTCGAGCCGTGCGACTGATAAACGTTGCGCTTGTAGTGGATTTACCAGGGTTAAAATAACGGTGTCTTTATTGACGCGGGTGCCGGGGTATACATGAATAGCTTCGACCATGGCGCTATCGGTATTGGTTAAATAACGCTGATACTTTGATTTTAAACGGCCAAAGCCACGTATTTTTATTACAAAATCAGCTTGAGTTACGGTGGCTATTTGCAGTTGATTAGCCGCCAATGTGGTAGGTGCTAGCCATGAGTAAATCAGCCAAATAATAAGCGCTATGCTAATAAGTAAGGTACCAAATATGAGTTTTTTACGCTGACTCGGTTTGGTGCTGCGTTTTAAGGTGCTATCAATATCCATATGTTGATCTTTGGCTTGTAAAATAGTTATGGGGACTAAAGCCAGTAATGTGCCATATTTAATGTATTGATATTAATCAATATTTTTTCTTTGTTCTAAGTGAAACTTCCCATTAATGGGAAGTTGCCACACAAACGGGAAAATTAACCATCACTCTAATGCCTCTTGATTTAGCGCAATGGGAGCCCGCTTTATATTTTTAGTTGTAATAATCCAATTTTAACAGAGGAGCAACGCCAACAATTTGATCAGTTTTTATTAGCTGAGACTGAGAAAACACCACAGAAATAAAATAATGCTATTTATATCAACCTCTTGTTTTGTTCATTTTGCTCGTGATTTTTATGGGTAAAAAGAGCGAAACAAACATCAATGAAACTTAACTTCTAAACATTTCGTTAATCAAGCGTTAGCACTATGCTCGATGATAGATAGCAGATTGCAGTAGCTCATCTAACGACAACAAAATCATACACAGGTGTGGAGAAAATAATGAAAGCAAGTAACACACAATTGGCTTTGGCCATTGCAGCAGCTCTAGCAAGTACCTCAGCATTAGCTGCCACCGATACTGAAAAATTACAACAGCAACTGGATGAGCTACAAAAAGAAGTCGACTCAATGAAAGGCAATAAAGCCTTTAACCTTGAATTTGGCGGCCGTTTACAAGTGGACTATAACTACTTTGATGGTGCTTACAACGCGGGTCCTAACCGCTCAGGCGAAGATGCCAGTGACTTTTTTGTGCGTCGTGCGCGTTTATACGTTGAAAGTGAGCATGGTGATTGGGATAATAAATTATTATTAGATTTTGCCGATAACAGTGGTGAAATTGTTATGGCGCGCCTACGTTATAGCGGTTTTGGTAACGGTTTAAAAGTGCAAGTCGGTAAGTTGCGCGAAGATATCTCATTAAATGCGTTAACCAGCTCTAAGTACATTACCACCATTGAACGTAGTTCATTGGCTGATAACGTATCGCCTTATTTCCAATGGGGTACGTCGGTATACCAATACTTTAAAGATACCGGTTTGCGTTATGCGGTTGGTGTTTATAAAAATGAAGCGTTTGGCGCTAACGGTAACAACAATGACGATGGTTCGCTGGCATTATCATTGACTGGTCGCTTAACGTGGCAAAAAGATCTTGATAACGGTGTATTGCACTTAGGTAGCTGGTACTCAAAGCGTGATATGGGCGGACGAGTATTAACTGGCGCTCTTGCGCGTGGTGAAGTGCGTAGCACTAATACACGCTTACTTAATTACGCAGCCGGTGGTGAGCTAGTTCGTTTAAACAGTTTTGAGCAAATGGGTCTTGAAGCTGCATACCAAAATAAAGGTTTTAGTGTTGAAGCTGAATATGCAACACGTGAACTAGATACTCTCGACAGCGCTTCGGTACTCGATGGCGAACGTTTTGATGCCTACTCATTAACGGCAAGTTATTTCCTAGATGGTTCGCAAAGAAGTTACTCAAAAGGCAGTGCCGTATTCTCTCAACCTAAAGGTATTAAAAATGCGTGGGAATTAGTGGCGCGTTTAAGTGCTGCTGATGCAACCAGTGATTTTCAAGGTACTGAAGTAACTACCTATACCGCTGGTGCAAACTACTACTACTCAGCAAACGTGAAGTTTATGGCCAATGTAATTTACTCTGAAGTTGATGGCCCTGGTGCTAATGACTTGGTGGGTGATGAAGATGATGGCCTTGGCTTAGCTGCGCGTATTCAGTACTTATTTTAGGATTAAATCGTTATGAATTTACTTAAAAAATCATTTAAATCTTTTAAAACTACAGTACTGGCGGCATCGCTTGTACTAAGTAGCCCGTTCGCAATGGCTGATATTCACTTTTTAGTACCGGGTGGCCCCGGTGGCGGTTGGGATACTACCGCGCGTGGTGTTGGCGAGGGCTTAGTGAAATCAGGTATTGAGGACAATGCGTCATTTCAAAACATGTCGGGCGGCGGTGGCGGTCGTGCGATTGCTTATTTAATTGAGTCGGGTACCAAGAAAGGTGACATTTTAATGGTTAACTCAACACCTATCGTGTTGCGTGCATTAACCGGTAAAATCCCTTACAGCTACCGTGATTTAACCCCTGTTGCCAGCATGATCGCCGATTATGGTGCATTTGTGGTGCGTAATGATTCACCGTTTAAAAGCTGGCAAGATGTGATTGCTGCAATGAAAGAAGATCCTAGCTCTGTAAAAGTGGCTGGTGGCTCAGCACGTGGCAGCATGGATCACTTAGTGGCAGCGCAAGCTGTTAAAGCGGCGGGTATTGATGGCCGTCGTCTGCGCTATATTCCTTATGATGCCGGCGGTAAAGCAAAAGCGGGCTTGTTATCTGGTGAAGTTAACTTACTTTCAACCGGTTTAAGCGAAGCGCTTGAAGTTGCCAACGGTGGTCAGGCACGCATTTTAGCGGTGACCTCAGGGGATGCATTACCAGATTACCCAGAAATTCCAACGCTAAAATCATTAGGTTATGACATGGAGTTTGTTAACTGGCGTGGCTTTTTTGCTGCACCTAATTTACCAGCCGACAAACTTGCAGAATACACCGAGAAACTACGTAAACTACAAACGACTCCAGAGTGGGAAGTGGTACGTGCACGTAATGGTTGGTTAAATTTATTTCAAGAAAAAGATCAATTTATAAAGTCACTTGAGCAGCAAGAAGCCCAGCTCAAAGTTGTTATGGAAGAACTCGGCTTTATTCGTACGTTACGTTAATCGAGGCTCTGATGTTGAATCGCGAATTACTAGGGCCAAGTTTATTCTTGGCGCTATTTACCCTATACGCCATTGTTGCATGGCAAATTCCATTACTCCCATTTGAAGAGTATGAAACAGTCACCTCTGCTACTTTACCTAAGGTCTATGCAGCATTTGGCATTATTGTTTGCTTACTTTCAATCGGGGCTACGTTACTTAAACCAACCGAAAAAACAGATAGTGATGATGTACTTGAAAAATCAAATGTACTAAGAACATTTGGCTTGCTGATATTGATGGTGGTTTATAGCGCAGCGCTTGAGCCAATTGGCTTTTTAATATCAACCAGTGTGTTTTTATTAGTTGGCTTTTTTGTTATGGGAGAGCGTCGCAAAAAGATTTTATTGCTGGCATCTATTCCTGTTGCTGTGGTGTTTTGGTTTTTAATGACCCAAGTACTCGGTATTTATTTGGTTCCTGGCAACCTGTGGAGTTAAGTTATGTTTGATGGAATTATGCTGGGTTTGTCGACCGTACTCGACTGGAACAATTTGCTCTATGTGATTGTAGGTTGTTTTGTCGGTACCTTTATCGGCATGCTACCGGGCCTTGGCCCTATTACTGCAATCGCGTTAATGATCCCAATTACTTATAGCATCGGTGCTGATTCCGGCATGATCTTAATGGCCGGGGTTTATTATGGGGCCATTTTTGGCGGTTCAACATCATCTATATTGATCAATGCCCCTGGGGTTGCCGGCACGGTAGCTTCTTCCTTTGATGGCTATCCGTTGGCAAAACAAGGTCATGCCGGTAAAGCATTGGCGATTGCTGCTTACTCCTCCTTTATAGGCGGAACGGTCGGCGCTATTTTGTTGATGGTTGCAGCGCCTTTATTGGCAAAAGTGTCATTGAGCTTTCAATCTCCTGACTATGTAGTGCTGATGTTTTTAGGCCTAACCGCAATTGCTGCTTTTTCGAATAAAGGGCAATTTTTAAAAGCGATGATGATGACAGTGTTCGGCTTAATGCTCGCCACTGTTGGTATTGATCCATCATCAGGCACAGAGCGTTTTACCTTTAGCCAAGCAGATTTACTTGATGGTATTAGTTTCTTATTAGTGGCAATGGCAACCTTTGCATTAGCAGAGGCGCTAATCAATGTAGTACGTCCAGAGAAGAAAGAAATCAAAAGCATCAATGATTCAGATACCCCGCAAATTGGCTCAACAAAATTGACCAAAGCAGAAATAAAAGAGATGGCACCAACAGTAGGCCGTTCATCGATTCTTGGTTTTATCATTGGCGTATTACCTGGTGCCGGTGCAACGATTGCCAGCTTCATGGCGTATGCAACTGAGCGCAATTTAGCGCCTAAAGCGTTAAAAGATAAATTTGGTAAAGGATCATTACGTGGTTTAGCAGCGCCAGAGTCAGCTAATAATGCGGCGTGTACTGGCTCGTTTGTACCATTATTAACCTTAGGTATCCCCGGTTCTGGCACTACCGCCATTATGTTAGGCGCGTTAATTGCCTATGGCATTCAGCCAGGTCCAATGTTAATGCAAGAAAATCCCAGTGTATTTTGGTCTGTTATTGTAAGTATGTATTTTGGTAACATCGTATTACTTATTTTAAATCTACCTTTGATACCGTATTTTGCAAAAGTATTAGCGATGCCAAAATCAGTGTTAACCATTATGATTTTGTTCTTCAGCTTAATTGGCGTGTATTTAGTCTCCTTTAATACTTTTGATTTATTTATGATGGTTGGCTTTGCTGTGGTGGCGCTGGTATTACGATTGTTGGCTTTCCCAATGGCACCGTTACTACTAGGCTTTATTTTAGGTGACATGATTGAACGTAATTTCCGTCGCTCAATGATGATCTCTGATGGTTCATTAAGTTTCTTATGGGAACGCCCACTAACACTGAGTATTTTTGTTATCTCATTATTAGTGTTGTTATTTCCATTAAAAGACTTTATAACCCAACGCCGTGCTGATAAAGCTGCAGTTAAAGCGAAGCAAGAGCATGCGTAATTGAGCTTAAAGCTGAGGTAACTAATGATTGACACCAAAAAGCAAAATCCGTTGCAACACATAGTTAAAAAGCCCAAGCGTTTAGAAACGCGGTTAATAATTTGGGTAACGGGGCTATGTGTATTACAAGCAGTGTTATTTGGCGGCTTGGTGTATCAAATTACCGCGCAAAGTTTGCATAACCACATAGGTGATAAAGCACTGGCTGTGGCAACCAGTATTGCATCAAGCGATGAGGTTGTTAAAGCATTAAAAAATCCCAGTGACTTGGTAGCAATTAACCAAGAAATAGAAAATCTGCGCCAGCTTACTGACGCAGATTTTATTGTTATTGGCGATAAAAATGCCCATCGAATTGCCCACCCAGATCGTAATAAATTGGGCAAAAAAATGGTTGGTGGTGATAGCCAAGCAGCGCTGCGAGGTGAGCGTTACATCTCAGTGGCACAGGGTAGTTTAGGCGAATCTATTCGCGGTAAAGTGCCGGTTTATGATGAACAACAAAATATAATAGGTTTAGTCTCGGTGGGCTTTTTAGTGCAATCGATTGAGCCCTTGATCAGAGCGCGTATTGTAGAAATTATGATCTGGGGTCTGCTGTTAGTTGTTTTGAGTATTGTAGCCGCTATTTTTATTGGTCAGCGAGTAAGAAATGCTATTTTTGGCTTGCAGCCCGATGAAATTGCGAGGTTGTTTTCAGAGCAGGACGCTATTTTAAATACTATGCGCAGTGGCGTAATCGCCCTTGACCCAGATGGCCGAGTACGCAAGCTAACTCAGCGTGCTTGTGAAATTTTAGATAAACCAGCCGCTTGTATTAATCAGTCACTCACGCTGAAAGATTTACTACCAGAGCATGCTGAGTTTTTACTGCGCAACCAGCGCCGTAAAATGGTCGGCTTTGAGCTGTTTGCTGCGGATAAACGCTTGGTACTCTCGCGCTTTTCATTGCAAGTACAAGGGCAGGCTGATGGTATTTTACTTACTCTTCGTCCCGCTGATGAACTTGAGTACCTAAGTCAGCAGTTAACCAAAGTGCAAGCCTTTGCAGAGCTTTTAAGAGTGCAAACGCATGACTATTCAAATAAGCTCAACTTAATTGGTGCGCTTATTCAAATGGGTAAAAATGAGCAAGCAATAGAGTTAATTGGCCAAGAAAGCCAAGGCTCGCAAGCACAAATACATCACTTGTTAGAACGTATTCAAGACCCTGTTTTAGCAGGGTTATTAGTAGGGAAATATCACAAAGCGCGTGAGTTAAATGTGGTGCTGGAACTTAACCCAGATAGTTTGCTCGGTGCCATAGAGCGCACCGACATGTTAGAGCGAGTGGTATCAATACTGGGTAACTTAATTGATAACGCGATAGATGCAGCGATCAGAGCCAGTAGAGAGCGCACGCCTTATGTACGAGTAACGGTGGATGAAACTAGCCAGACATTATTGTTTGATGTTGAAGACAGTGGTTTTGGTTTAGGGAGTGATCACGAAGTGATTTTTACGCCCCAATATAGCTCTAAAAGCGGTGCCGAACACGGTATTGGTTTATATTTAGTGAAAACGAACTTAGATTCCTGTGGCGGCAGTTTGGAAATAGGCGAATCAGACTTAAAAGGGGCGCGATTAAGCGTCTATATCCCAAAATAACACCCTGCAATTTGGGTAATAAGCAGTAATGAAGCAATAATAAAAGTATAAATACGCTGCTATTACAAGGCTAACATGAGTAATAAAAAATGACATATTCAGTAGTTATTATCGAAGATGAACTCGAAGTTGCACAACTTCTTGCTCAATACCTGCTTTTACCTAATGGCGTTGCGGGAAACCAAACTGCGCGGCAAAGCTTGCGACAAGGTCAGTACCAAGTAGTTGGTATTGCTGCAAATCTCAGCACTGCTACCGGGTTGTTACAGGCGATAGAGCCCGATTTGATCTTGCTTGATATCCACCTACCTGATGGTAACGGTCTGGATTTATTGACTGATTTACGTCGCCGCTCGATTAAAAGTGAAGTGATGCTACTGACTGCTGCCAAAGAAGTCGAAACTCTCGAAAAAGCAATGCAATTGGGTGCTTGCGACTTTTTGGTAAAACCGTTAATGCTTAATCGGCTTGATCAAGCGTTAGCTCGTTTTGAGTCTCGCCAGCAGTGCTTATCGGATGCCAATGAAGTAACACAATCTATGGTGGATACCTTATTTGGCTCAAGTGAACAAACAAAAGCACCGGTTAGACTGCCGAAAGGGGTTGATCAGCTGACTTTAAAAAAAATCATTGATGCCTTTAAAGAGCATAAAAAAACGCCTTTTACTGCCCAGCAAATGGGCGATTTAGTTGGGGTAAGTCGCTCGACGGCGCGACGTTATCTAGAGTATTTACTAGAGGCAGAGCAAGTAAGTGCCGACCAAAGCTATGGCAGCATAGGTCGGCCAGAACGTTGTTATAAAATGAGCTAAGTTTGTTATCACTTTGAATTTAAAGACTAAGTGAATAATAAGTAGAGCACTTTTTGACATCTTCTTGAAGCTAAGATGGAAACGTCAAAAATATTTTCTAGAATTGATTGCATTTTAAGCGACTTCTATGGTGATGTTCGCATTAAGTAATGCTATACTCCCGCCGAATAATTTTTCGACTTTATTAAGAGTAAAATAATGGCAGATTTATCGAAGTACAGAAACATTGGTATTTTCGCGCACGTTGATGCGGGTAAAACCACAACTACTGAGCGTATCCTAAAGCTTACAGGCACTATCCACAAAAGCGGTGAGACACATGATGGTGAATCGACTACCGATTTCATGGAGCAAGAAGCTGAGCGCGGTATTACTATCCAGTCTGCGGCAGTAAGCTGTTTCTGGAAAGATCACCGTTTCAACGTTATCGATACTCCTGGACACGTTGACTTCACCGTTGAAGTTTACCGTTCACTTAAAGTATTAGATGGCGGTGTTGGTGTATTCTGTGGTTCTGGTGGTGTTGAACCACAATCAGAAACTAACTGGCGCTATGCGAACGAATCAGGCGTTGCACGTATTATTTTCGTAAATAAATTAGACCGTATGGGTGCTGATTTTTACCGTGTAACAGCGCAAGTACAAAAAGTACTTGGTGCTACTCCACTTATCATGACTTTACCAATCGGTATTGAAGACGAATTCATAGGTGTTGTTGATGTTTTAAACAAAAAAGCATACATCTGGGATGAGACAGGTCTTCCAGAAAACTACACTATTGAAGACGTTCCTGCAGACATGGTAGAGAAAACTGATGAATACCATGAAATGCTTATCGAAACTGCTGTAGAGCAAGACGATGACCTAATGGAAGCGTACATGGAAGGTGAAATCCCTTCAATCGAAGACATCAAGCGTTGTATCCGTAAAGGTACTCGTGACCTTGCGTTCTTCCCTACATTCTGTGGTTCTGCATTCAAAAACAAAGGTATGCAACTTGTACTTGACGCAGTAGTAGATTACCTACCTGCTCCTACAGAAGTTGATCCTCAACCTCTTATGGATGAAGAAGGTAACGAAAACGGCGAGCATGCAATCGTATCTGCTGACGAACCTTTCAAAGCGTTAGCATTTAAGATCATGGATGACCGTTTTGGTGCATTAACATTCGTACGTATTTACTCTGGTAAGCTTAACAAGGGTGACACTATCCTTAATGCATTTACTGGTAAAACTGAGCGTGTTGGCCGTATGGTTGAGATGCAAGCAGATGAGCGTAAAGAGCTTACTTCAGCGCAAGCGGGCGATATCATCGCTATCGTTGGTATGAAGAACGTGCAAACTGGTCACACTCTTTGTGATCCTAAGCACCCAGTAACACTTGAGCCAATGGTATTCCCAACTCCAGTAATCTCGATTGCTGTACAGCCTAAAGATAAAGGCGGTAATGAGAAAATGGGTGTTGCTATCGGTAAAATGGTTGCAGAAGATCCATCTTTCCAAGTTGAAACTGATGAAGATTCAGGTGAAACTATCCTTAAAGGTATGGGTGAGCTTCACTTAGATATCAAAGTAGATATCCTTAAGCGTACTTACGGTGTAGACCTTATCGTTGGTCAACCACAGGTTGCTTACCGTGAAACTATCACTCGTGAAATCGAAGATAGCTACACGCATAAGAAACAATCTGGTGGTTCTGGTCAATTCGGTAAAATCGATTACCGTATCAAGCCTGGCGAAGTGGGTTCTGGTTTCACGTTCACATCTTCAGTTGTTGGTGGTAACGTACCTAAAGAATTCTGGCCTGCAGTTGAGAAAGGCTTTAAGTCAATGATGAACGAAGGTGTTCTAGCTGGCTTCCCAGTACTTGACGTTGAAGTTGAACTTTTCGACGGTGGCTTCCACGCCGTGGATTCATCAGCAATCGCATTCGAAATCGCTGCTAAAGGCGCTTTCCGTCAGTCTATCCCTAAAGCGGGTGCACAACTTCTTGAGCCAATCATGAAAGTTGACGTGTTCACGCCAGAAGATCACGTAGGTGACGTAATCGGTGACCTTAACCGTCGTCGTGGTATGTTAAGCGACCAAGAAGCTGGTTTAACTGGCGTTCGCATTAAAGCAGACGTACCGTTATCAGAAATGTTCGGTTACATCGGTTCACTACGTACAATGACATCAGGTCGTGGTCAGTTCTCTATGGAGTTCTCACACTACGCACCATGTCCACAAAACGTAGCTGACACAGTAATCGCTGCAGAAAAAGAGAAAAAAGCAGCTAAGTAATTAGCACTTTAACTCTTTAAAAAAACCCGCACTTGTTGCGGGTTTTTTATTGTTTAACTTTTATAAAGCATGATTGATTTAAAGATAATGAAGCCCGTCGTATTAAATGAACATGGCTTAAAAAATAAGTGTAAACGCAGCTAAAAAAAGGAGCAACACAAGGTTGCTCCTTTTTTATTTGTAGTGGCATTAATTTAGCTTATTAGCTGTTTTTGTGATGAGTGCTTTAAACTTCTTACGATGTGATTCACTACTAAAGCTCTGAATAGGCATGGTTACTTTATGTTCTTGTGGTAACAGCGGTATTGCTGTTGAATAACGCCCTGCAGGTGGAACTGCTATCTCTTTGAGATGTACTTTAAGTGCCGCTAATGTTGCATCATTATCGACTTCACTCGGGCAGAGAAAAATCCCCCATTGTCTGAGCTTAACGCCTAGCTTGATACTACTTGAATAGCGCACAATAGGTGCAGCGAGTATGAGCCCTAATAAAATAGGAGATAACCACCAAAAAAAGACTGGCGTAAAGTAATAAGCAACGCTACCCCATACAATGGCAACAAGCGAAGAAAACAATGTATAACTAAACGCTTCTTTCCATGGCACCATTCTGCCTTCACGCGGTTGAGCGTCCCATTTTACTTTTTTACCTAAAAATACACAGACTACAAAGTACGCATGAAATACCATCATTAATGGTGCCACAATAATGGCAAACACGGTTTCAATTATAGATCCTAAAGTAAGTTTTAATGCACCACCAAAGCGCTGCTTACGGTGTACTAAGGTAACAATCACGCCCATGAGTTTAGGCAATAATAAAATAATGATAGTTAGGTAAAGTAATGAGTCAATGAGTTCTGTTTTGGCTATTTGCCAAGTTGGAAATAGTTGATAGGCGCGATTAAAATAGACATCGCTATTTAAAGCGCGTGTTACCGCATCTATGGTACTTAACGCCAGCATAGATAACCAAATGAGTGATGATATATACGCGGTTGCACCCAGTAAAAAATGCAGCTTACTCATTAGCTTTAATTTTGCTGATGATAATAAGCCAAGGTGTTGAATATTACCTTGAACCCAGCGCCTATCGCGTACAGCATAATCTAATATGTTGCTCGGAACTTCCTCGTAACTGCCTTCAATATCGGCAAGTAATAATACGTCCCAATTCGCGCTATGTAATAAAGAGGCTTCCACAAAATCATGACTTAAAATTTCACCACCAAAAGGCGCTTTACCTTTTAGTGTTGGCAAGCCACAGCAATCAATAAATGCTTTGACGCGAATAATGGCATTATGGCCCCAGTAATTGGCTTTGTCGGTCTGCCAAAAAGCAGAGCCGGTAGCTAACATTGGACTATAAAGAATTGAAGCGAACTGTAAAAAGCGTCCAAAAAAAGTATCTTGGCGCACAGGAATAGGGATAGTCTGAATCAATCCCGCTTGTGGATTATTTAGCATACTGGTAGTGAGCTCTAGCATGCATTGGCCAGTCATTACACTATCGGCATCCAATACAATCATATGCTCGTATTGGCTACCCCAGCGCTCACAAAAGTCGGTTAAGTTACCCACTTTACGATGTTTGTTATCTTCACGGCGACGATAAAATACCTGCTTTGCAGTATCACCTAAGCGCTCACATAACGCATGCCATGCACTTAATTCATTACTAGCAATAGCTGTATCTTGTGTATCGCTTAGTAAATAAAAATCAAAGTGTTTTAATTGCCCAGTTGCTTTTAATGATTGTAAACTGACTTCAAAGCCTGCAATCACTCTGTGCGTATCTTCGTTATATATAGGCATAACCACAGCTGTTTTTTGCTGTGATAGTGCTTCACTGTTAATATAGACCGGCTTTATTTTTTTAAGTGTGAGTGGATCTATCCGAAATAGCTGCAGTATAAAACCAATACAACCACTACAAAATGCGGTGACTATCCACGCAAAAGTAATAGAAAATAAAGCAAGAAGTGCATACTCAAGCAAGGTCATGCCATTTGAGTTTAAAATTTCAAACATAATTGAAATGCCATAGCCTGAAAGACCAATAGCAGCAATAGCAAATAACCACACACGAAGTGTTTTAAAAGGCATCGGCGTGCCTGTGCTTTGTTTACTTGATGTCATTTGGATACCAAACATAGCTCCATACCTCGCTCACTTCTTTATTACGTAGCTTTAGCGATAAACGCATATCTACAGGATCACTACCTTGGGGAGCGACTTTAAAAGCAACACGCCAACCTAATGATTTTGGTAATTTTTGCACTGTAATATCGCGGGCTTCACCGGTAGTAAGCTGAAGATCTGCGCTAAGTGCTAATTTTGCTGATAACTGATTGATATCAGGGCCGGTAAAATCAACAGTAAATTGACGATGGCTTTTTGGTGGTGGATTATCTTCACCAGGTAATGCGGCACTACCAATACGCGTTCTAGCTACTTTGGCCAAATTATTTTGGCTTAGATAATCATTAAACGTCGTCATCTTATAGCTAAACTTTAATGCCTCTCCTGCTTTGAACGGCTTTTCAGGAACCCAATAACTTACAATATTATCGTTTGTTTCAGTATCTGTTGGAATTTCTACTAGCTCAACACGGCCATTGCCCCATTCACCTTGTGGTTCTATCCAAAGGCTAGGGCGGTCATGGTAATGCGCTTCTATATCAAAGTAGTTATTAAAGTCACGGTCACGCTGCACAAGGCCAAAGCCTTTTGGATTCTCATATGAAAAAGAGGTTACACTGAGTTGGGATGGATTATTAAGCGGACGCCATACCCAATTACTCTCTTGTGACTGCGTGAGCAAACCATCTGAATCATGTACTTCAGGGCGGTAATCATCAAAAAACTTAGTGCTATTTTCACCGTGATAAAACATGCTCGTTAATGGCGCTATACCTAGCTTTTTAACATCTTTACGCGCAAAAATTTGCATGTCGACGTTAACTCGTGTCTGTGTGTTTGGGTCTATTTCAAACTTGTAGGCTCCCGCTACCGATGGGCTATCGAGTAAAGCAAAAATAGTAATATTAGTTTGCTCTGGTGTTGGTTTTACTAACCAAAACTCTTTAAATGAAGGAAACTCTTCACCAGATGTTTGTGCGGTATCAATTGCCAATCCGCGTGCTGATAAGCCATAAACTTGATTAGGTCCAACTAGGCGAAAATAAGAAGCGCCCTGAAACACCATAATTTCATCTTTATAGTCATCGTTATTTAGTGGGTAGTGCAATCTAAAACCAGCATGCCCTAACTGTGTACCTTCAACACTTTTCGCTATTTCATCTTTTAGGTATGCTGCTGTTCCATCATATTGATAAAAGTCTGTGCTAAATGGGAGACGGCTAAGCTTGGCATCTTGATCAACGATATTGATTTTGACTGGGGTTTTATATAAAAAACCGGGGTGAAATAGTTGCAGCTCATAAAGCCCTTCATCTTTCCATACCGATTGATCGTGTTTGAAGCGAATTGAGCGGTAGTCTTGATAATCAATACTATTGAGCGCTTCTATTTGTATGTTTTTAGGTGCAATGTAATCTTGCTCAGCAAGCTTTTTAGCACGCGCACTTATCACATCAAATAAGCTGCCTTGTGGTATTGCCGCTTCTAATGAGGTTGCTGCAATGGCGTTGTTCGTTCCCCACAGTGAAAAAACTATCAACATGCCTACCAAAGGTTTAAAAGCCCTTTGACAAGTTGATATAAGGTGAATGCGTTCTTTCATTTTGAATCCTTTATAAAATATATTTACAGCGAGAGTAACGTCTATCTCAATGGTTTTTATATGGGTTAGCAGGACTGGGCAATTATCGTTTTAGCGCAGGTGTAGTAACGCAGCTTCACACTTTGTATTTATTAAACAATAAATGAAAGGTGTGAAATTTGATAAAGGCCATATCAAGGTTTGCATAGATAGTAAGCAATGTTTGCTGAAGCTTGTCTGAATTACATTTGTATAAAAAATAAAAAAGCCGCGAAAGCGGCTTTTGAGTAACTATATAGATATTTTAGGTCACAATACCTAATTGTTAACCGACTAATTAAGCTTAATCAGCATACTTTGTTGCTTTGTACGTTAATTTAACATTACCAAAAGGAATGGCGCCGTTTACACGCACTCGCCACTTACCTTCTTTAGGGTTGGTAAATGAACAGCTTTCGCTATTACCGAAGCTTATTGAGGCGCAATCTTTTCTGAAAAGAGTCGGGTTTCTTTTATGGCGTACAAATAAGTTTGCATCACCCCAGCCACCGTCAAGGCTAACCGTTAGCTCGTCATAACCTTGTGGGATTTCAAAGCTGTAGCTTTTCCACCAAAACCACCCGCCAATATTATTAATTTCGCCAATAATTACTTCAGGTTCTGGCTCAGGTGGCGCGATAATGGTCGAGCGAATATCGACAATAACAGGGTCATGATCTGACGCTCTGTAAGGACCTTGAGCATATAAGGTTGATTGTTGTGCGTCAGATTTAAATTCAACGTTATAATCAAGCGAGATAGGCTCATCGGCATTAATGTGCCAATCGGTTGCACTGACTACTTTATTTAATAAGCTTGGACTGACTAGGGCGTGATCTAAACTACCCGCTCGGCCAGAAAAGCTATAAGAGTAACCTAAAGTGTTGCCATCTAGCTCAGCAACCACATTTTTAAGGCCTTTATCAGCAAATGCACGGATAGGATCTTCCATTGCATAGGCGTTCATGTCGCCAACAAGAATGATATCTTCATCATCAACCCCTGTTGGTTTGCTATTTAACCAATCAGCAAATGCATTGGCGCCAGCAGTTCGAATTTCGTTCCAACATGCTTGGCCGTCATTTTGATCAGCGTTTCCACCAGTTGCACTTCCACAACCACCTTTAGATTTTAAGTGAGCAACGGCAACAGTAAAGACTTCTTCTGTCTCTAAAGACTTAAAGCTTTGCGCAATAGGTGCGCGATTGCTGTAGTCAAAAGGCGCGTCAGTTGTAATCGCTGCTGTTCCTACTTGCTGTACTTTATCAGCACGATAAATAAGCGCGGTAGTAATAGCGTCGGTGCCGATTTTATCAACGCCAAAGTCCACAAATGCATATTGATTTTGACTGTCGGCATCATTAAGTGCATTTACTAAGCTTGCAACTGCGCTAAATTCGCCAAAGCCGTCATTTTCAATTTCCATTAAGCCAATCACATCAGCTTGCATAGCACTGATAGCACTAACTAGTTTGGCCTGCTGACGAATTAATTCTACTTCTGAGTCAGCGCCTCGGCTAGTTGGGAAACCGCCGCCTTGGCCGTCGCCATTAAAGTAGTTAAGTACGTTAAAGCTGGCAACACGTAAATCAGCGTCAGGGTTTAACTCTGGTGCATCGGTACGCGGATTCGTTGCTATAAACTGAGGTGTGACCGTTGGGTGAATACGGTAAGTGCTAAAACTGTACGCTAGGGCGCCAGTAACGGTATTTACTGTATCGCCTGTGCGTAGAGTATTCTCTGCTGATAATCCAGGTACAGGGTAAGCAATAGGATCGCGGTTTTGACGAGTTGAGCCATCATCTAAGAGTATTTTTTTATTTAGATTTTGCGCTTCAACCGCATTCGCAGCCGCGCCAGGAAGTGCAACTTGAGTACCTTGGTATAAGCGTTCAGTAGCAAGCTCTAGTTCACCATATCGACCTAAACCATAATTGTTAGTAACAATAAGTGGCTGCTCTAGGGTCACCAACATACCTTCAAATGCTTCTAACTCACTTTGATCGATAACGGGTAAAGTGATTTTAGTCGGATAAGCTGAAAGGCCGGTATCACAAATAGCAACTTGGCTAACATTACCAATTTGGGTGGCATCAAAGTACTCTTCAACAGTACCTTGTACGCGAACATGATCGCCAACATTCACATCAGTATTGGTAAAGTAAACAAATACCCCTTCAGAGGTAAGTGGGTTTGTATCTTCATCACTATTAAGTGAATTTACAAAAAAGCCTTTGAGCTGATCATCTGCTTGGAAATCAGCTGTCACAACGCCTTCAAATTCAACCACAGTGTTAACCAGTGGACTGCTTGCGCCTTCACCTTGAATACTGCTAATTAATGTTTTATCAGCGCCACATAGTAAAGGATCTTCAGGTTCTGGCTCAGGATCTGGATTAGGTGAAGAATTCCCTGCAAAGATACCTAGATCACTAAAATCATCTTGATCAAATTGCAGCCATAGCTCACTTGGATTAAAAGCGCCATCGGCATCAGTGCGTCCGTTTAGCTCGGTTTCTTTACGGCGCAATGTTTTATTTTGTGTTTTCACGCCCCCTTCTGACCAAAATGAACCCGGGTCTACACCGCGCTGGCCAAAGCTATCAATAACGGTTGAGCCTTGCGTAAGTACCAGTGCGTCATCACCATTAAAGTTAGTGACGGCGCTGAGTTGATCTGCTTTTTCTTTTAATTCAACTGAAGCATTACCATTAACAATGACATACGTGCTATTAGCAGCAAGTTCACCGGTTAAATCGAGCGTATTGTTTGCCTCTGTATTGCCATTTGAATAGAGACTTAGGGTGTAGCCATCCAATGACAGTGGGGTTGTCGAATTATTAAATAGTTCTACTGCTTTATTATAGCTACTGCCCTCTACGTATTCTGATATAACGAGGTTAGCGGTAGCGGGTGCACTGAGGTTTGCTAACACAAGCGCCAATGGCGTTATTTTTGTTTTCAACATTATTATTTTTCCCGTGTTTTTGTTTCCCCAAATGGGACGCTTAGTGTAGTGAAAAATGATTACAAATAGAATACAGAATGTTAACAATATTAAGTTTTGTTATTTTTTGAGGTAGAACGTACAGTTGTGTGTTTGGTTTTAGGTAAGACAGAGCCTGTGTAGTGTGATTACTATCTATAAAAATAGGGGGTAACGCTGCATAAATGCCAACTATGTGTTGTTCTTAAACATAAAAAAAGGGCAATAAAGCCCTTTTATATCAATATGCTTTTATTACTTATTTAAATAGCGGGCTGCCTGCTTTGCAAAGTAAGTCAGAATGCCATCAGCACCTGCACGTTTAAATGCTAATAAAGATTCCATAATAGTGGCTTCCTCACTCAGCCAGCCGTTATCAATAGCGGCTTTATGCATCGCGTACTCACCACTTACCTGATAAGCAAATGTTGGTACACCAAATTCATCTTTAACGCGGCGTACAATGTCTAAATAAGGCATACCTGGCTTAACCATTACCATATCGGCGCCTTCTTGCAAATCAAGAGCCACTTCGCGAATAGCTTCATCAGAGTTGGCAGGATCCATTTGGTAAGTTTTTTTATCAGCGCCTTTTAAGTTTCCTGCTGAACCGACAGCATCTCTAAATGGGCCATAGTAGCTTGATGCATACTTTGCTGAATAGGCCATAATGCGAGTGTGAATAAAGCCATCGGCTTCAAGGGCTTCACGAATTGCACCAATACGCCCATCCATCATGTCTGATGGGGCAACAACATCAGCACCTGCATGTGCGTGTGATAGCGCCTGCTTAACTAAAATTTCGGTAGTGACGTCATTAATTACATAACCTGCATCATCAATAATGCCGTCTTGACCATGCACAGTAAATGGGTCAAGTGCAGCATCGGTGATCACGCCAAGCTCTGGAAAGGTTTCTTTTAATGCGCGAACAGTTCTTTGTGCTAAGCCATCATCGTTATACGCTTCTTCAGCGAGTAGAGACTTTTTATCTGCAGGGGTAACAGGGAAAATAGCGAGCGCAGGGACGCCTAAATCAACTAATTCTTTAGCTTCTTCTAGCAGTAAATCAATTGATAAACGTTCAATGCCGGGCATCGATTCAATACTTTCACGACGGTTTTTACCTTCAAGCACAAAAACAGGGTAAATAAGATCATTAACACTCAGCTGATTTTCAGCCATAAGGCGACGAGAGAAATCATTACGGCGCATTCTACGCATGCGAGTATATGGGAAAAGGTCTAGTCCAGATTGGGCCATAAGTTATACGCTCCTACTGTGAGATTGGAAAATTAACCACTTGATTGCGGCCATGTTGTTTTGCTAGATAGAGTGCCTTATCGGCACGCTCAGTAAATATTTCAGGGTTATGAACATCATCGGCAATATGAGTATAAACACCGGCACTAATGGTGTATTTAATCGTAGTACCTGCAACACTGACAGTGTTTTTTTCTATTGCGCACCGTATTTGCTCGGCAATAGCTAACGCACCTTGATTATTAGTATTGGGTAGCAGGACGACAAATTCTTCACCACCATAACGCGCCACTTCATCAAGAGGACGTTTTAATTGTTGTTTAATAACATCACAGACTGCTCGAATTACCTGATCGCCGGTTAAGTGGCCATACGTATCGTTGATTGCTTTAAACTTATCTATATCAAGCATAATGATGCTCAAGGGTGTTTGCTCACGGCGTGAACGGCGAATTTCCATGATTATTTTTTTATCAAAAAAGCGTCTATTTTTTACCCCTGTTAGAGCATCTTCCATATTGAGTTGTTCAAGCTCGCGGTTTTTATCTTCAAGTTCCCTAAGTGTGACTTGTAACTCAAAGGTGCGCTCATCAACTTGGTTTTCAAGTTCATGACGAGTGCGCTCTTGTAATTCAATCCGCTCATTTAAGAGCGCATCTTGCGCTGCACTTTTTGCAATCAATGCCTGTTGCGTTGTGACTTGCTCATCGCGTTGTAATATAAATAATTTTATGACGGTGTAGCTTAAACAAAATGAGCAGCTTAATGAGGCCGCGAAGGTGAGTATTAAGCTGGATCTAGTGACGGTATACAGGCCTGTTAACGCAACGGAAAAATGAATGACTACAATTAAAAAGAACCCGAGTGCCATTAATAGAGATTTATTGGGGCTCGTGGGGTTTTTTCGTAGATAAAATAATGTTGTGACAACATGATAACTTAAAATGACAGGAATGCTTAAAATAGCAAACAAAGCCACGCTCGCAGTAGGCAGCAACCCTATAAGTACAATAACCAATGCATATAAGGTGGTAATTATTGTTTGCCCTTTAACTAAGTTGGATTTAATGGGTATGCAAACATGGCGCTGTAAAGGAAGAAACAATACCGTGATCAGCATAAGCAAAATAGGCAGCATTAATTGCTGTAAGGCGGCTATGCTTGGAGAGGCATAACGAAACCCAAATCCGCCTAAATATGCTAAAAATAGGCTAAGCATCAGTGTAATCACACCGGCATAGGCAAAATAATGTTTACGTGAAAAAGCAAATAAAACCAAGCTACTGATAGCCAAAGAAAAAATAAATCCAATCAGTAATCCATAGTGCAAGTTAAGCATACTTTTATGGGCTAATAATGCATCTTGTTGCCATAAGGTGAGGGGGACGCGAAGCCCGATTCCCGCATTATTATTAACGTTAAGATAAACGGTGGTTTCGCTGTTAGCGGGAAGTGTTAATTTAACCAGCAAAGAGTCACTTTTAATCGCTCTATTAGATAAAGGAAGAGCATCACCAAGATGTTCCGATTTTAGTTGCTTCTCACCCATAAAGTGGTACAGGTATACATTGTTTAGAAGTGGGTTATCTAACGATAAAATTGGCTCTGTTGGCTTATTAAGATAATTATTTAGTTGAAATTTAATCCACACAGGGCGAGTTTCAAGACCTAAATTAAGCGGTTTATTATTAAGTGACTGCCATTGTTGTAAGTTGCTTTGTTGCGCATCTTCTAATGAGTTGGGGGTAAATGAATAATGAATAGACTCTATTTTTTTTGAGCTAAATTCACTATTTATATCAATTGCAGTTGCAGGAAAACAGGATGCATAAAACACCATGGTGAATACCAGCAAAGCGCAAAAGGTTCGCATTATTTTTTCTCTAATCCAAATAAGCGATTAAAGTTTTCACGAGTATGCTTTGCCACTTCAGATGCCGGAATGCCATAAAGCTGAGCAAGCGTGTCACAAACATAATGCAGCAATGCTGGCTCATTACGTCTTGATTTTGGCTTTGGTTTCACTGTACGAGGGATTAAAAAAGGTGCATCGGTTTCAATTAATAAACGCTCAATGGGAATGCTTGGGATCAGTTGTTGTAACTCCTCGCCACGTCGTTCGTCACATACCCAGCCGGTAATACCAATATAAAGTCCTAAGTTTAAGTAACCCGAGAGTGCTTGTGCATTACCTGTAAAGCAGTGCAGTACACCGCGAACAGTAAATTCTTTTAAAATAGTGAGCATATCCTCACTGGCATCACGTTCATGCAAATAAACAGGCAAGTTGAGTTTTTCAGCTAATGCGAGCTGACGACGAAACACATCACGCTGCACATCTCTTGGGGAAAAGTCGCTATTGTAATCTAGCCCGCACTCACCTATGGCAATAACCTGCTCATTTTGAGCGAGCTGAGTAAGTTGTTGCTCAAGCTCAGGGGTTGCTGTTTTAGCGTCATGAGGGTGAATACCAGAGGTAGCATATTGATTATAGTGCGCAGCAAGTGCTAATGATTCTTCACTGGAGCTGATATCGCAGCCAATAATTAGCATATGCTTAACACCGACCTCTTTTGCCCGAGCGAGCACTTCTTGATGCTGACCATCAAATTGATGATTAGTTAAATTTACGCCAGCATCAATTAACGTGTATTGCATTATTGAGTGCGTTTTACACGAATTGAGCGGTTTTGATCTGCTTTTTTAAGTAAAAAAGAGTTGAATACGCCACGGCTAATAATAACGGTATCACCTTCATCTAATCTCAAGCTATCTGAGCCAATTTGACGCCATTGCTGATTATTTTCTAAGGTAATAATTAGCTCACCATAAGGGGCTTTTTTAACAGATGAAATCATTGATGTAATAGACTCTTCACCATTTTCCGCAATTTCTTTATGCTCTAAACCAAACTCTTTTGCTTTAGTGGCCACAGGCGCTGTTGCAGCGGGAGCCTCAGCTTTTACATTTGTTTGTGCCGATTTGCTTAGCTGGCTTTGTGCTGGTTGTGTTAATGACTTTCCGGCAATGGTGTTGTCGTAGCAGAGTAAACGATTAAAGTCGTTTTCAATAAAACTACAGGCTTGCAAAGCTTGCTCATTAATAGGAGTAGCGGCTAAAGCCGGTACACTTGCTAAAGCGAGTAAAGAAAGTAAATACTTATTCATATTATTCCTCAGATTCTTGTTGTGGTTTTGCGGTATAAAATTTCGCTAAAATTAAGCCAAGCTCAAATAACAGCAGCATAGGGAGTGCTAATAGAGTTTGTGATAAAACGTCTGGTGG
>UEXM01001321.1_pt1 | contig 21487 bp, 19 predicted proteins | sample 1796661 | NCBI WGS metagenome assembly UEXM01 (sample SAMEA4772469, study PRJEB27181) | metagenome | reverse complement strand
CAATATCGTCATGGGTAATACCCTCGACCCACTCACTCCCATCCCCCTCCAGACTCCCGAGGAGGCACGTCTCATGCGTGATTGGTTCACCGATACGCCTTCCCTCGAGGAGTTCTTCTCCTGATTCCTCTCCTACACCCGAGAGGGACGTTCTCCGGTCACCTGTACCCTCGCCCCTCCCCCTCTCTCGCGCCCGAGAGCGCGTCGAGAGGCGTCTCGAGACGCTCCCGTAAGTTATTGATTCTATTCAGGTTTCTCGATCTTGCCTTTGTACCCTGAATATGAGATAATAGTTGCAAGTTGAGTGAATAAATAAGTTTTAAGGAATATGAATATGAGCGCAATTAACTACACAAGTCGGTTTCAAAAAGCAGTCTTCTGCGAGGAAGACATTCGCAACGCCGCAGCACGCGCCATGTTGTTCGTCAACTTCGAGTACAAGGCAGGTGGCGAACCTGTGTTCCGCAGCACCAAGGTAAACGTGCTGAAGAACCTGCGCGCAAAGCGTTTTCTTGCAGCGTGTCGCAGGCAGGAAACTCTGCGCCGTATCAAGGTGCAACGTAGCACTGGTGCGCGCAGGTCTGTGCCGCTCAAGACGCGTCTTGAGATGGCGGCACGCCGAGGAATCAACGTTGCCAAGCGCAACTCAACCTCAGACCGTGTGGTCTGGGGTCGGTAATAATCAAGGGGATTAAAATGCCAAACTATATCAAAATCATTGCGGGTGCAAGTTTGCTTGCCGCAACCGTTTCGGCGAATGCCGCCACGGTAAAGGAAGTGGACTCGAGTTACTGCGAACCCATCTACAACGAAGCAACGGACACGCTGTATGTCCCCAGATGCTACCGCATGGCGCAGGAACCACCTCCCCCGAATATGCTCGAGCGATTGTTCGGAAGGACAGCAGAGGGTCTCTCCAACACCGTGGAGAATCAGTTAGGAAACGGAATCGATCGCCAGATATATGACCTCGGCGAAGAGATGCGTGACGTTCTGGGCACAGATAAGTAGGTGACTCATGTACATCTACTATTGCAAGAGGACTCCTCGATACATTGAGGAGTTTTCTACATTTGCGGGAAAGGAACTCGGTCTGGATCGATTGACTGGGGAGATCAACATCTCATACCACCCCACCCTCGAGGCAGACAGTTTTGGTCTGTGTTGGGGTGACCGGAAAGAAGTTGAGATACATATCGCCTCACGAATGTCGACAGGCAAGATCTCCCGCAAGGACAAGATGTGCACCGTTGCGCACGAGTTTGTCCATGCGCGTCAATACCTCACCAACCAATTGTCCTCGAGCGACGAGGAAGGCAAGTGTACGTGGATGGGCGAGGCATATAAGTATGACCCAGAACTGGAGAGAGACGAACCGTGGGAACTCGAGGCAGCGTCACTGGAAACTCCGACATATGAGGCATGGTTAAAATACAAGCAGGACTAAATAAGGGCATCGCTTAAACGGGTTTGTCGTCGAGCAAATCAAAACGAAACTCTAAGGAGAAAAAATGAAAACTTTTAGACAACTCAGAGAGGAACTTGAATCCATCAACGAACTCTCCACCTCACTTTTAAAAAGGTATGCGAAGAAGGCAGACGACAAAATAGATGCTCACTTGGGGAAGAAGAAACCAACTGCATCAGACCAAGCAAAATTCTCCAAGCGAGTATCTGGGAAGTTTCGGGCACAAGACAAGGTCGGAGGCGGGGCAAAGGTTCCAGCGACTGGCGGAGCATCTGCTGCTGACCACAAAAAAGCGCAATCTGTCGCGCACAATATTGCCAAAGCACACAAAGATCTCAAGGTTAGTTCCCACGGAAATGATCATTTCGTCCACCACAAAGATGATGAGGACGGAAATGAACATATCCATGTAACCCACGCCAGTCCAGGTAAAGTGACAGTAACTCATGAATATGGCACGGCGACCCACAAACAAAAGACTTTGTCTCATGCTGCTGCTGTCAAGCACGGTCATTCTATAGTTAACAGTTAAGGGTAACAGTCTGATATTTTGACTTACCCCACTTCGGTGGGGTTTTTCGTTTTCGAATAGCGACCTTTCTGCTCGTATAAATAGATGGAACAGAGGGAGGAAAAAATGGCTGCGTTAAGTTCAAGCGACATGAAGAAGTCTGCATCGGGTGGACCATATGCTGGAGAAAGTCGCGACGCCATTTTTCTTTTAAAAATAAAAGATAAGCGTCCATTTATTTTAGGCACCAATAAAAACGGGAAGCAGGTTACAGGGTGTAAGTATGATAAGAAGAAAAAGACACTATCATACTATGTCGGAAATAAAAAATCAGTCGTCACCACCGTTTCCTATACTAAGATATTCAAAGATAAGGATTTTGGTGGCGGTGCTGGTTCTGGTGGTGGTGCAGAAGATACCAAGTGGACCGAATCTCTCCAATGTTACTACTGCTCATATGTCTTCAACGTTGCGAAGAAAAAGATAAAAAAAGCATCTGACGCCGACCTGAAGAAAGGCGTGAAGTTTGTTGTCGCACCTCCACTCAAAGACTGCCTTAAAAATGGTCCAGCAGATTGGATAGAGAATGACGTTTACCTGAAGACCGCAAATAAACTCTATGAGAAGTATGGAACGCGAATGAGGGGCGGCGTCTACTTCCACCGTGGTTCCCCGTTTATGGACAATCTTTATAAAGCGAAAAAAGCGGCACACGACATCGACAAAAAAAGCAAGTCCCCCCAAGCACCAGGAAGTTTCTCGAACGATAAATGGAATCCTGGAGACATATGGGCATCAACAGAATCCCCCACAAGCAAACCTCTCTCAGAATCCACAAGTAGTTGGGGTGAACTCAATGCTGAGGTGTATAATAGGGCAAAGAAGGGGACACTACTCGGCATATCCTTGAAAAAGATTGGACCAACTTCAGCAGCAAAGCTGACAGAATACGGTACACCTGATACACGAAGTAAGCGGAAGTCCTACAAGTACAATGGGTACACTTACGGCAAGACAGGAAACTTCTTCCAGTCACAAGACATCTATTTGCACACCAGTGAAGGAGATGTACAATTCAGGACTTTCGGTGGAGAGACATCTTGGCAGGGGGAGATTAAAGGTGGATCTGCTGCTGGGGGTAAGATAGGCGGGGGTAATGTAGACTTCTATTGTAATCAGGTATTTAGTAAAGGAATATATAACGGTCTTGGGAATGAGAAAGCACTTTTACAATGGATAAAGTCTAATCAAGACGGAAAATATCAGGAGATGATGTATAAACTCTACAAGAAGCATAATGCGAAATCCAAACCGTCAGAGAAGTTATTGAAGGCAGAAGATTTCTATGCTACTCTCGCAGAAAAAGATTATAAGTTCAAGAATAGTAAACTTATATGTTTGCTCTTCCTTGATGTTTTACAGTCAGGCACGCCAAGGAAGCAAAACGAATTCGTTACGAAGATGTTTAGGTATGCACAATCAGATGTAGATCAATCTAGTTACTTTGTTAAAGTATATTGAGGTAATACATGGAATCATTCAGCACATTTGTTGACAACAAGGTTCTCTCTGAACAGAAGAACACCCACATGACCCACGTCGAAGATCAGGTTCTTTATGGCGGGGTCAAGGGCACACGGCAAGCAATTGCTGGTTTGTCTTCTCTCCTCAAGATGTTGGAAGGTCAACACAAGGGTGATGTTTCGGTGAAGTGGGATGGCGCACCTGCTATATTTGCGGGCACTGATCCATCTGACGGAAAGTTCTTTGTTGCCAAGAAGGGTATCTTCAACAAGAACCCCAAGGTCTATAAGACAAAGGCAGACGTTGATGCTGACACGTCAGGTGACCTGAACAAGAAGATGAATGCTGCTCTGCGTTTGCTTCCTGCTATAGGAATCAAGGGTGTCATACAGGGCGACTTTCTCTACGGAAAAGATGACATAGAGAAAACCAAGATTGAAGGGGAGACATACACCACGTTTCACCCCAACACCCTCGTGTATGCATTCCCATATGAAAGTTCTGCTGCAAAGGAAATACGCGACTCCGAGATAGGAATCGTTTGGCACACCACATACAGCGGTGACTCTTTCGAGAATATGTCTGCGTCCTATGGTGTCAACGTCAAGAAGTTGAAGAAGTCCAAGAAGGTCTGGTCTCAGGATGCTATGCTGAGAGATATGGGCAAGAAAGCAACCATGTCGCCAAAGGAAACCAAGCAGGTCAGAGACCAACTCAGTAAGTGCGGAAAGATATTCCAGAAAATATCTGGTTCAGTTCTTCGGGAGTTGGAAGCACACCCCGAACTCCCACAGTTGATTGAACAGTACAACAACACGTTTGTGCGCAAGGGCGAGATGCTACCAGACCCCAAGGTGCACACCGTTCGTCTACAACGTTGGTTGAATGACAAGTACAAGAAGGAAATCGACAAGCGTAAGACTGAGAAAGGCAAAGGCGTGCAGAGGGAGAAGATGAATATGATTCTCAGTTTCTTCTCCAAAAAGAATACTCCGTCAATAATTGCTATGTTTGAATTGCAGAGAAATTTGGTAATGGCGAAAATAACCCTTATAAATAAGTTGAGTCAGTTGTCAGGTTTGAAGGCATTTGTTCGAACGAATAAAGGTTATAGGGTGACTGACCAAGAGGGGTTTGTTTGCATAGACAAACTGGGAGGCAACGCAGTTAAACTCGTTGACCGAATGGAGTTTTCTTATAACAACTTCTCCCCAGAAATACTAAAAGGTTGGCAGAGCGCGGGCAGAAAATAATGCAGTCTTTCAAAGAACACACAGAAACAAACGAGGCATTGACTCACTCACAGAGAATCAAAGCTTCCATCCGCATGAAGAAGATGAAGAACCGCATCAAGATTGGTCGCGCAAGGGCAATGAAGAGAACCCCGAGCATGGATGTCGTGAAGAAGCGAGCATCCCGCGCAGCAAGACTCAAGGTCTTGAAAAAGATGACCAAGGGTATGACGAAAGACGAAATGTCATTCTCGCGCAGAGCGGATCTGGAAAAAAGACTTGCCAAGAAATCTGCTTTGATTCAGAGACTCGCCAAGAAGATGATTCCTATGATCAGAAAAAAGGATCGGGATAGAAAGAGTCACAAAGACGATAAGGGTGGAGATAAGTAATGCCCTTATCATTTAAAGACTACCTTGTTGAAGAAGATAACGTCGCGGTTTTCACCTTCGGAAGAATGAACCCTCCCACAACAGGACACGGCAAACTCCTCGAGAAGGTTGCGCAGGTTGCTGGTAAGGGCAAGTATTTTATTTTTCTCTCACAGTCACAGGATCCAAAGAAGAATCCTCTGGCATATACGGAAAAGGTGAAGCACGTTAGGAAGATGTTCCCGCGCCACGCGCGAAGGGTCATTATCGACAAGAAAGTTCGTACTCCCTTTGACGCTGCTACACACCTTTATTCCCTCGGTTTCACCAGCGTTTCCATGGTTGTTGGTTCAGACCGAGTACGCGAATTCAAGACCCTGCTAGGCAAATACAATGGCGTGAAGGGCAAGCATGGGTTCTATAACTTCAAATCAATAAACATCGTATCAGCAGGTGAACGCGACCCAGACTCAGAAGGAGTAGACGGAATGTCTGCTTCCAAGATGAGGAAGTTTGCAGCAGAAAATGACTTTGCTTCTTTCTCACAAGGGTTGGGTAAACTAAGCACCAAAGACGCCAAGAAACTTTACGCAGACGTAAGGTCTGGCATGGGTCTTAAAGAGAATACAGTATTCAGTCGTCACGTTGAATTGGAAACAGTATCAGAAACACGCGAGAAGTTTGTCAAGGGTGAACTGTTTGAACTGGGCGACCAAGTCATCGTCAAAGAATCAGACGAAGTTGGCATCATAACCCATCTTGGTAGCAACTATGTCATAGTACAATTGGGCGAAGACAACTTCAAACGCAAGTGGCTGGACGCAGTTGAGAAGGTCGAGGAAAGTTGCAGCGTACCTTCCAGCGCAGAGTTCATTCCCTCCCCCACCGGAGGAAAACTGTCAGCAGACTTGGACGCTAATCCAGTTTCTCGCGGGATACAGTCCCTGCAACGAGAGAAGAATGCTGGGTTGAAGAAGGCAATGCAAAAGAGAATAAACAATCTTAGGAAGTAGTAATGGCAAAGAAAACACTTAACATTGGCACAACAGCAAATGACGGACAGGGTGATACCCTGCGCGATGCTGGTGGAAAGATTAATGACAACTTCACTGAGTTGTACGAAGCAGATAGTGATGGGGTTTCCGCATTAGATGCAGTAAAAGCAGAACTTGCTGCCTCTACTAACTTCGCCGATTTCAAATCAAGGGTGGCGGCACTATAATCATTCGTCAATTGACGAATATTCGTCATTTTAAGAGACAAGGACCCTAATGACAAGAATAACGTTCAACCCACTATCTGGTCAGTTCGATATGATCAGATCCGACACTGACGGTACTTCATCTGGCAGCATGTCTGTAGAGAATGAGGGCATAGAGATAACCTCTAGCGCAACTTCTATGGACTTCGTCGGCAAGGGCGTATCTGCCACTAATGTGGCCAATGCCGTAGAAGTGGAGATTAAAGGGGAACTCGAGCAGCAGTGGGTCAATATTTTTGGTCCGGACAAACCATATGGCGAGGATGTCTGGATAGGTGCAGCCACGCAATCTCTCGGAGCTCCGCAGGCATTCTTCTCGGCGACGTTACCCGAATCCCCCAAGGTATTTGATTGGTCTTATGATTCTGATGGTGGCACCGCCTCTTATGCCTTTCGTGAATTCACGGGATTTGACAATAGCGACAAGGATGATTTTGTTGGCGGCGCACCCTACACCGGACATAGGGGTAATAGGGCATTCGCAGGAACTTCATGGCCGCTCGCGATAGAAATCGCCGAACACTTCGATGTCGACGTTTATGTGACACACACGTACTGGTCTGGGCATGGCGTTGCGCGACATTTCTATCCATTCATAGACTCCGCAGGTGACGGAGAGGGGACAGCATGGACAGAATGGGCAACACAGTCCGCAGCATCAAAGACTGCTCTCTCTGGTGCCAAGATGGACATAATGATGTTCATGACGGGTGACACGGATGACGATTACCTAGACAATAATATGAGTTGTCTGATTGAGCGATATTACAATTTTATTGACATGACCGAGAATGAGTTGGAGGTAATTGGTCCATCCACGCGCCATGTGTTCTATGACCAACCAAACTTGGAGAGATGGTATAGTTGGAGAATCTATCGTGCTATCTTCGAAACTTATACTGGGAATGATAATGCAACGTGGGTCAGTACTTCTGATTATGCTTCTTTTGACGGGACTCATCCAATAGGGGAGGGGCAGGTTGACCAGGCTCGGGTTGCCCTACAGACCCTCATTGCAGGAGATGGAAAGTCGACTGGGGGTGTTTCGGAATATCAACGTCCAGATCAACCACCAAAACAACCGGAAGGACTCAAAAGGGCATCCGACCACTCGGGGAGCGTGGCAACCCTGAATAAGGAATTTTCCCTGAATGCTGCTCAAACAGAAATAGCAATTCCATGGGTTTGGTCGGAGTCGGTGGGTTATTTGCCTCTGGATCCGAATCCACCCTTCCCACTCGAAATAGGTTCTGTCACGGTGGGCATACAGAACATAAATTCGAGGTGTTATGTCAAAATAACTGATGCAGAGAACACAGACAATTTTCAGGTATTTAATATCACCAACTCGGGGACATGGTCAAACTCTCTTCCTTCTACAGCAGGTGTACCCAATCACAAGTTATTCTCTATTAACACAACCGTTGTAGCAAAGGCAGGGCACTGGCCTACCGGAGGCACGGGAGGCACCGGATTGCCATCCGCAGCAAGGTTGTGTTTTATAGAAATTGTCGGAGCACCTGGATACCAAAGTCCGATTCGTTGGCCGAGGACGACACTTGATGCGGATGAAGGCGGCATAAGACACAACACTGTTCCTGTCTATAGTAGGGGATACAAGCTTCCCGCTGCGATTGACACAGAAGATCCGTTCGAACCGGCCAATGAATTGATCAACAGTACCGCCTATGACGTCGTCGTTCCCTTTGGCGGAATCCTGTTATTGGACGGTGATGGAAAGGTAATTGACTCTTTAGAACCAACTGAACAGGTCTACAAGAGGCAATTCACTTGTAGGATGGAACAATCTGGACTATTCGCTCAAAACAATCCTGGACTTTTCAATATGCAGTTTGGAGACGATATAATTGCGATGGTGGACATCATCGTGAATTTATCGGGAAGGCGCACGGACGACTTTGGACCGAACAAGATTTATGGCGCAACCTATCGTTCTCTCGCAAACTTCTGGGATACAGGAAACGCCTTTGCTTCCAGCGAAACATTCGCTTCAACGGAAAGTCTGGTGATAAACCCAGACAGTCAAAGTTTCACCCAAGCGGGTGGGAGAAACGTTCCTCGTGGTAACACCGGAAACGGAGAATATTCTTGGTTGAACAAGGGTACTGATTTCTATCCACCAGCGAATGCTGGCGTTGATTATAGTTGGGTCGCTGATGTCACGCTAGTTGTTTGGAAGTATATTGAACCGTAATTTTAAGAGACAAGAACCCTAATGGCAAAGAAAACACTTAACATTGGCACAACAGCAAATGACGGACAGGGCGACACTATAAGCATTCGTCAATGACAAGTAGATCAACTTCTAAACCACGGAAACCTGGTTTCTTATAGTTCCACATAACCAACTCTTTGCGCTTCTTCTCATCTTCACGATATGCTTTACCTGAGTGCATCGTGTAGGTGAGATCGAATGTCTCCTGCTTGAAACAGGAATACATCTCTCGAATCAATTCGTTATTATCATACGAAATCAAACAGTTAGATTTTGAGGCGAGAACCGAATTGCAGAATCTATCATGGTCAAATGATTTGTGCATGTCTCCGTCTTTGCCATAGATAAATGACTTTCCGTCTTTACCGACCTTCGCATAAGGAGGGTCAAGGTAGACTAGAGCATCAGGTACTTTGTCTGCCTCTAATATCATCGAATTAGCATCGGCATTAAATATTCTCCAGTTCTTTATATGGGCACCGTAGTATGGCAGTGCCTTTATGTTGGAGATCGAGAAGTTCGAATGAGACGCTTGTTCGCTAAACCCTCCTGCCATTAGTCCAGAAAACCCACACTTGTTCACAACAAAGAAAGCATGTGCCACCTTGAGGGTATCTTTCATATTCTCTCGGTCAACATCTGAAAGATATTCTTTGCTCTCATCAAACAGTTTCCTGTGGTCGCCAATTTCAAGACAATAGCGTTTGCTTTCCAGAAGCAAATCCGTTAGCGGTGCTGGATAATCACGCAGAGTTCTCCAGAAGGAATAAACAGCGGGGTCAAGGTCTGATACTGTGACCATTGATTCAGGAAACCTTCGGGTGAATTCGATTGCCATGCTGCCACCGCCAATGAAAGGTTCGTAGTAACGTGCGACCTTACCGTCAGGGAAGTATTCAAACAAAGTCTTGGTGGCACGAGACTTGCCGCCTGGATAACGCAATGGGGTTTTGTATTTCTTGGGTAACATAATGATTTTCCTCAACAATGGTTCTATTCTATATCAACCGGAATAAAAATACAAGTGTTTATTTTGCGACTATACAATCGGTTATAAATAAGATGATAACATAACAACCCGAGGAAATAGAACATGCCATATGTATCTAAGCAGTTTGGAACCCACGAAAGTTCTTACGGTAACATGGGGATTCCCCCTCACGATCATCTAAAGAACACATACACAGGTTCTAATATAACATCAGTGGAATACTTTAGGGGCGGTCAACAAGACGCAGGAAAAATGGTCGCAAGACTTGAATTGACATATGATGGTGCCGGAAACCTATTGACCGTAACTAGAACCGATTAGGAGTCAGTAATATGTCGTCAAGAATAACGTTCAACCCACTATCTGGTCAGTTCGATATGACCAGATCCGCCAGCATCGACGTAGACTCAGCAGGAGTCATCACCAGCGCAGTCCTCACTGTATTAGATAGCGCGATGGAAGATGGCGAAATAATCGCCGAGTTCGTTGACCTAAAAACTGATTCTGCTCTCGACGCCACGAGGGAAATGTTTGACGGTGGATATGAATTCACTGGCGGATTTACAGACAGAGATTCTGGAAGTTCCGGCGTATCCGATATCGGATCCGATGTTGAGTATACAACCGCCATGGTAAGCGCAGAATCTTGGTTAAGGTTCGGGTTTGATTCTGACAGACAAATTGCAAACGACAACCCATATTGGGCAGACGGTGTCGGGGGAGATATCGAAGCACCAGGGGCGGGTACAACAGAATATAAGTCTGTTGGACTGTTTTCTGGCACGTACATGCCATATGGTGTCACGAGTTTATTTGATTTCAACGATAACACTTCTTTCAACGCAGCAGATACTTCTGGCGATTTGCAGTATAATGCTGCTGGCGGTTCTTATGATATGTCCGGTCTAAAAACCGGCGACTTCTGTCAGTTCCGGTTTGACTTCAACGCTACTCCGCAGTTTGCCAATACAACCCTCGAGGTTGGTTTGATCTGGCAGACAAGGGATATAAACGGAAACCCAACATTCACGTTCGCCTTGACAGGAGAACCAATCTTCTTTGGTTCTGGTACAACGGGTAGAACCTTTCTGAACCGACCCATTATCACAGCATACATAGCATCCCTTGAGGATGTCAATGCAAGGGCACTCCCTGCTGTAAAGTCTGACCAACCAATCTTTATACAACCATTAACTACACTGTTTACTGTCGGGAGATAAGCAAGATGGCGATTAGAATTATTCGGAACGAAAACGGAAACTGTGTAACATTTCAGGGTTCTTCTCAACCAGCATACTGGAACGCTTGTCTTTCGGGGATTGTGAACGAACAGGACAACACAAGGATTGATGTTCGCAATGACATTCGAACCACAGACGAAGATTCGCCTGTATTTGAGTTTTTCGGGGTAAAGTATACGGAATTCCAAGACGCCGACGGCAACTCTTTTGACAGCGCGGGTCAATGTGCTGCTTACATTACAGCAAAGGCGAACGTAATCGGCACAGCAGTTCAACTGGACGCCACAGATGTAATAGACTTCACGCGAGATGCGACCAACACCTCCATCTTGACTTCCCTTGGTAAAGACTTTGGCGTCAACGCTATTAAAGCGACACTGGAAGCAGATGGCACAATTTCTATACGAGAATTCCAAGATAACGGAGCAGAGATATACAAAGGACTTCGGACATACAATGTTCGTATTGAGGGTCAATCACAGTCGTTTACTAGTTCAAATGTTGTAAACTCCCTGAACGCATTCTTCACTGTGACACCAGTTGGCGGTGGAGCAGACGACCCTCTCGAGAGTTTCTCCCACCAAACCTTGACCCCAACAGTTGTTCCTTTCGGGGATGTTACTGTCGCGGGTGGTGTCGCAACCAAAGGCACGAATACTGGTTCTCAGTTAAATGACGGATTCGCAGTAACCACTCAACCAATTTCACTTAACGGCGAATACTTCGAATTAAATGCCGACGGTGAAGACTTTGGACGTAAGTTTCAAATCGGTCTGCTCAGGACGGACAAGTTCTCGAACGTAGCGGACACGCTCGAGGTTAATAATACATTTGGCGGACCATGTGATCTTGCGGTACGTCTCGCCCCCAATGCTGTGTTCGAGAATAGCGAATATGGTGTGGTGACCGAGCAGGGTTTCTTCGAGCGACCCCAGAACTCTTCGATCTTTCGGGCAGGAATAAACACAGACCGTAGATTGTTTATCTCGCATTACACTGGCGCGGAACACATAGAAATTGCTCGAAGCGCATTCCCAGTTGACAGCGGCGAATCATATATGCTTGTTGGATTTATCAACAAAGAAAATAAGTCAATGTCTGTCTCCAATATCACATCAAACCAGACTGATGGTCCAGTACTGACTTGGAACTACATCGAATCTCCAGACGGTTCTTTCTACTATCCACTTTTCTCCACAGCAGCAGAAGCAGACTATGTTTCTCAAAACGCCAACACGCTTTTTGGTGGTTCTTATGTCAACGACTTGGACTCAAACGGCAACGGGTTCTCCCACGCGCACGTGTTCGTAGACGACCCCACGAGCACCACTTGGTATATGCCGGACAACTATATGTTTCACGCAGATTCAGTTGCCCCGACCAATTCGGGCGGCATAGTTTACAACACCATAACAACCAATGCTGACGCTGCATATGCTCCTGCTGCATTTACTGGCGGTGACTTTACTTTCACGGAAAATCAAGCAGTGAATGTCTCCCTCGGTCTTTCGGGAGACTACACACAAGCAGTTAGTGGAATTCCAGGGGGTCTTACATACAACGCACATACTGGTTATATCACAGGCACCACTCGATACGTTGCCGCCAATACTACCGAAACCATCACCGTTTCAAGAACAAACGGATACGGAACTTCGACGGGTACTTTCGATATCAGCATCACGGACAATGCGTCACTTGGTGTTATCAGTGGTTGGACTTCGCAGAATACAGGCAGTGTTCAAATACAACCTGGAACTTATCTCGGTTATAGTGCAGAAGATGGGGTCTATGACTTCAACTTGCCTCTGCGCGCCGGAGATCAAATAGAGTGGGCACACACCGACCACCTCGTAATGGGTATTATCAATTCTGCAACAGACAAAGATGCTGACGACCTTGGCGCAAGTTCTGCTTGGGATTGGGTATTCAACCTCTGGGAAACAAATTTAAACAGAGACAACTCCACCTTTGGTACTGCAAACCTCCTTCCAGTTCCAGCAGGAAGTACAGATAACACTGCACAATCTGTTGGTGAACTCACAGGAACCACTTGGAAGTTGACCTTTGAAGCATCAGGCGGTCCACTGAAGTTGTATCTGGATGGCGTGCTAAAGTTGACCACCTCGGCAAACTTCAGCAGCGACCAGACAATATCATTCTGGGCGAGCAGCGAATACTCGGCAGATGTATCCTTCCCTTCTTGGACAAGAACAGTTATTGGCGCAGGAACTACAGTGCCTCCAGGTGGATTCGCGAGTCCTCTTACGCAAGGTGAGATGGCAACAACAACCATTATGGGTAACGGTGCCGATGCGGTTGCTACTCTTTCGCAGACTCTTGCTCCAGGGAAACGAATCATCTTCCCTCAAACTTGGGTTGAGTCAAACATCTTGCCGCAGCAAGATAGTGCTGAAGATAAAGTTTTCTTCGGTGTGCCGAAAACAGGGGCAAACTGGAACTCGGTTACTCTAGATGACTTCAACATGGTTGTTAGGGTTCAAGATACATCCAACGTCAACCAACACAAGTCTCTTATCTGGGACAACAGTTCTAACTCAAACGAAGTGACTGTCAACAGTGCCACTGATGCATTCTACGACTATGCCCTTGAATGGGATGGCGACGACCTCCACCTTATCGCTTGCAACATCGGTGACATAAACACTCAACCTGGAGTCAGCAACGGTGGTTCGTTCAGCAGAACAATCTCGCACACTTCGTACACTGAGCAAAGCGGCAACCTGCCCCTTGCTATCGCAGTTAATGACGATGGTCAGGTTCTTCTGTCAACATCTGGTATTCAAACGATAGACATTCCTGCTGGCGCGAACGACATAGTTGTTTCTGAAGACGGCAATCAGGATGTTCGTTTCGATGGCAATCTCACCGCATCACTTACTTTGGCAGCAGGAACCACTTACAGGTTTATGCTGAACAACGCCACGATTGAATCAACAGACACCCTGTCGTTTCAGTTGGTTTCAGATAGTTCTGCCTATACCACTGGTGTGACTACTGTCGGTTCGTTTGGCGACTACCTGTATTACATAGAGTTTGCTGTACCTTCTGACGTTCCCCCAATCAAAGTGATATGGAATGGATCTTCCGCAGGTGCCATAACTCTTTCGGGTTCAACCTACACAGCGGCAGCATCAGGTGTCACTCAAGAAGGTCCATCCGCGAATCAAACCGGAGGCAACTTCTTTGACAATGGCGACTATGGTTGGATATCCATCGACGACACTATTACTGCTGGACAACGTCTTGTGCTTAACTCGACGTTCCTGCAAGACTTGGTCGACGGCATGCCGGATAACACCACAGTCTCCTTTGGTATAAAGGATCCTAATTGGACTGATCATGGCAATGGTATATACAACAATACTTTCGCCAACCAGTTTATTGGTGGTGCGTTCATTAGGGTCACAAGATTCCCTTCGAATTACTCGAACCGTGTTAAAATCTATGCTGGCATTACTGGTACAGGCACTAGTGCCTCCCAAACTATTGCTTTCTCGTACGGTCTCACTATAGACACATCGAGTAGTGCATTCATCGAAATTTCTGCGGACGGAGACCAAGTTAATTGCGGAATTCATAATATTCTCTCCGAGGGCAACGCGGCATCAACTCCCTTTGCGTTCTGGCCAGACGGTGGGTCGACATATGATCCTCCTAGGAAGTTCACTACAGGAGACCAAGGTTACAATATCTCTACTGCTGATATTATGGTGATTGGTGGTCATGCCTCTCAGGGCAGTACACTTGGGGGTGACATGGATCTCTCTGACGTTGATTGGACTCTATTGTCTGAAATAAGCGTACCAAGTTTACCAGCAGCAATTACTACCAACTATGTGAAGGCACTTGACTTCTCTGGTGGATCAGAATACGCGAAGCAGACTGGTTCGAATAACAGTTATTCGCCGCTGAGAATGTCTGGTTTTAGTACCAGCATTGCCGCTGGAACTTGGAATGGTAGTACAGGTAACACATCCTCTGCTACCAGTGCCAGACCATGGGCGGTGACTTGCGTATTTAAGTCAGACGGAAACTCGAGCAACCAACACATCTGGAACCAAGGTGAAGGTTCTGCGGATGGTGACGACAACATCTACGTTCGAGTCGATCCATCGAGTAGGTTGTACTTCGGTTGGGGTAGAAACGGCGCACTCAACGAACTCTATCTTGGCACGATTTCTTCTTCTAACTGGTATGGCGTCTATGTCGCTTCTACTGGTGAGCGTCTGACTGGTAACAATGCGTCTGCTGTCAACCTCGATGATTGTTTCGACATCAGACTGTTCTCATCCGCTACAGGTTGGGGAATGTCTGAACAACTTTCCACTTCAACTAATTGGAATGCGTCGGAATCCACAACGGGTGGTCGTATGGACCGCACCTACCTTGGAGACTTCACTATCGGTGGTCGCAGCAACAACCGAAACTTCCATGGTAAGATCGCTTCCTGTGTGGTCACTACTCTGAGAAGAGGTTTTACAATGCCGAAAACCACCGAGCGAAAGATGATGACAATTGACCCGAAACAGTGGATGACCGACTACAAGGTTGGGCAGTCTTATAGACAATCTAATTTCAGCGGCAATGGCACTTGGAGTTTTAATAATCAAAACTCTTCCTACGCTACTCAGGTCTGGTTGATGGGCGATGGAACCAGCGATGCGTTCTCAAAGATCCGCAACCAAGCGTGGCCAGCGAATCAGAATAACACCACTCTGGACATGAACAGCATGACATCTAACGATATCGAAACTGTGAATATCCCAGGACTGACTGATTAACTTTGGCGTTTCTATAGTGTATAAATAAACTCATGGAAAAGTATAAACCAAGCAAGCACGAGTGGGGCACGGACGCCTCTGTTCGTCGGGCGAAGAAACTAACACCAAAAGAGACGGGCATGAAATCTTTTAAAGAGTTCTCTGAAGCAACATATCAGGGTAAAAAGGTTACGCTAAATAGTCCTAGTTCTGGTGACGTCAAGAAGTCAAAGGTCTATGTCGACACCAACGGTGACGGCAAGGCAACGAAGGTCAACTTCGGTGACAAGAACATGACTATAAAGAAGTCAAACCCAGCAAGGCGCAAGTCTTTTCGAGCAAGGCATAACTGCGACAATCCTGGACCCAAAGATAAAGCAAGGTATTGGAGCTGCAAGGCATGGTAGACAAGACTGACGACAAATATGCTAAACTGCAACGTGCGCTGAAGCACGTTAATAAGGTTCAGAATTCTGTAGATACTGCCAGAAAGAAGTCCGGCGTTGACCGAATCGCCACAGACAAGCACGGCAATACCGTATATAAAAAGGAAGTTAAAGAAATGAAGAAAGATAAGGCACCATCTTCCTCTAAGCAGAATCCTGTCGCGAAGCATATGCGAACTTTCAATAAGGCAACTGTACAGCGCGACCGCAAAAAGGACGCAAAGCGTGGTTACAAGAAGCACTCCAACGCATATGAAAATATGCAGATTGATGAACTGTCGGACGATGGTCTGCACTCATACATTTCTAAATCTATGAATGCATCCGATGATGCCTTTCGGAAAAAGCAGAAGGCTCACAACAATGCTAACAATGCAGCAGAGCGCGGTCAAATGACGCGCCACAAGTCTAACAAGTCAGCCGTAAAACATTTTAGTGCAATACAGAAGAAGCGTGATGCTGGTATACAACAAGCACTGAAGAAAGTGACTGGTCGCGCTAAAGTGAATGCAACCGAATCTGTCGAGCAGGTTGATGAGCTCAGCGTAGATACTCTGTCCCGATACAACAGCAAAGCATCCAAAGATCCGAAACGCGCCAAGATGAACAATAAGGCAGTGGGTAAGATTGTCAAAAAGACAATGCAAGGCGAAAACGTTGAGCAGGTTGATGAGCAGAGAGTTATTAAGTTCAACCCGAAGACAGACCACAAACTCGGATCTTTCAAGAAATCAAAACAAACCCATATTATTGCCAAGAAATCAAAGAGAGGATATGACATACACGTGCACGATAGCGTTTCAGGTAAGTCGAACCCTGTCCTTCGCGGAGTAAGCAACCTCGGACAAGCAAGGGAGGGATTGAAAAGACCTCATCACACTGAGCGTTTCTCTAAAGCGGGTGGAGTGAATTGGCACCATGAAAGCATGAAGGAATCTGTCGAGCAGGTACAGGAGTCCACCGGACACGTTCGTATGGATAGACTTAGTGCATCCGGACAGAAGAAGGTTGTTGCTGTCTTAAAAAGTCATGAGAAAAACGGCAGCATAAAACACGATGGAGACACCGACAAGGGTGCCTCTTTCAAGTTGTTAAAACCCAACCACCAATCAAAGATACACTCTGACCTGCGAAAGCATGGAACAGGTTTCGATATGCACGAATCTGTCGAGCAACTCGCAGAAGATAAAACCCTGACGAGAGACCAACTACCAAAGAAGGTTGAGGCAGTAGTTAAAAAGGTGTTCAAGGTAATCAAAAAGCATAAAAAACCAGGAAAGGTTTCGGTACACAAGTTTCCTAAAGGAAAGTACACAGTCTTTATCGCAGTTGGTCGTGACAATGGTCGCGAGGACGAATACGAAGATTATACCGGCGATTTGATATCCATTATCCCTTGGGAAAAGCGAAAAACAAGCAACATAGAGATTGATATCGCCGCATCGATGTATCCTGCCCCGAAAAACATCATCCGAGAATCTTTAGATAACGCCAAATCAGAGAAGGACTCTGCTCAAATGAAACTACGACACGCAAACCAAAAGGTTCGACTCGCCAAGAAGCAAGAACGCGAGAAAGGCGCAGTTGCAGAAAGAAAGGAAACTGAGTCTGCTGCCAAGAAACCAGAAAAGTACACTAAGGCAGACGGAACAATAGGTACACGGATGGTTCCTGCCCACAAGGACGTACAAAAAGAATCTGCCGAGCAGGTTGAAGAAGGCATCGCGCACTATAAAATTCATAGATCAAACAACAATGGCAGAACTTGGGACCATTCACCTGGTGATTCTTATGTTAGTTTATCCCGCGCCAGAGAAATTTCTGGCAACATGAAACACACGGGACAACACACTCCTGGGTTTAAGGTAAAGATAACAAAGCACAAAAAAACCAAACTTGCTGGACCTGTAGGGAAATTACCCGAATCTGTCGAGCAGGTTGAAGAAGCATATTTCTCCGTCCAGTTCCGCGACGAGAAAGGCAAAGCAGATTCGTCTTCAAAGAATTTCAAATCAGCATCAGCAGCAAAGAAGCATGCCGACATGGCAAACAAGACGACCAAGGTTGGTAGTTACAGCGTGCAAAAGGTACAAGGTCGAATGGAATCTGTTGAGCATATCGAAGAAGGACTGTTGAATGACATCCGCGACTTTATCGTTGCGGTTGGAGCATCTGTGCCCACAAAGAAAAACAAACAAAATAAAGGGTTGGAAGGTCAGATTCGTTCTGCCATGCAGGAAGACCCCGAGTTTGATAAGTTGGTAAGAAATGCTGCTTATGTCAGGAAAGACGGTATTGTTGCATTTAAAGCAGGTTCACTATCTGAACTGCAAGCATATGTCAGAAAGACGGTTGATGCAAAGACAGCAGATAAACTCGGAACTCTCGTACAAGGTTATATGGAAACGATGAGAAGCGGAGAAAAGAAAAATATCAGGAGGTCGAGTAACTTCACCAAGAAACAAAAAGCAGGCATCAAATCTGGAAAAATTGTATATACTGCTGATATGGAAAGGACTTTGCAATTCACAACAGATCAAATCGGCAAGGTAATCAAAAGAGTAACGCTCGCTGCGCACACCAAGAATATGAAAGAAGATGTCGAGCAGGTTGATGAGTTAAGCGACAAGCTCCTGAAGCGATATGACCGAAAGTCTGCAACCAGTGCAAGAAACCTGCGCAAGAAAATGGACAAGGTTGTCGACACTGTCAAGAAGAGCAAGAGCGGCGTTGCGACCACGAATCAATTAGACCGTTACTCAAAGGCGATGGATAAGCACAGTAACCGTATGGATGGTGCTAATCGTTCACAACAGACACAACTCAGAAGGGCGATGGGAGAATCTGTCGAGCAGGTTGATGAGAATATGTTTGGGTACGAAGGTAAGAATAAAATTAAAATCTACCATTCTGATGCCAAAGTACACAAGAGCGCAGTGGGCAGTTTTCCTGACCACCACTCAGCGGAATTTGATAAGAAGAAAAAAACAACCACTATCCACCTGAAGAAGTCTGTCGACAAAGACACCGCAGGAAAAATTGGTCGCTTCGATTCTAACTGGAAAACGCGCACATCTTATCATGAGTCTACTGAATACGAAGATGTTATCGCAGAAGCACTGTCTAATGTTGTGGTCAAGAAGATGCAAGATATGGTTGGTGGTCCTGCCAATATGCCTCGTGGCGCAGAGTTTCGAAAGTTGAAAGCAAAGGCACAAGCAGCAGTCAAGGCAGAGCGTAGCGCAAAGAAAGCAGCACCGAAAGCAGTCACGACTACTAAGACTGCAAAGGGCAAGACTCACAAGGGTTCTGCTGATGCTTCCGAGCGCAATATCATCATGCAACTTCGTAAGGCACAAGACCTTGACGGCAATTCCGAAGTACGAATTAGTCCCAAGCGTTCTGTCAAGTTGTCTAAGAAGAAGATCGATGCTCTCCTGAAGAAGCACGATGCTCTCCAGAAACCTGTCCAGAAAAGAGCATATATAGTTATGTTGACAAAAGCACTACGGGGAATGAAGTAATTGATTTTTTCTGCATTAGGTTTCAGTAAGTGGTTCGTTCCTTCAATATTTATTATTGGAGTTGCATCAGTAGTTTTTACTATTGTGGTCTATCAAGCAAAGAAGATCGAAACCCTTCTTGTGGACAACTCCATCCTTTCCGAACAGGTCGACCGCAATGAAGTTTTAGTTGAGAATTTGTATACTAAAATAGCGCAACAGTCTATGTTAAACGGAGAATTAGATGAGCGGATGAAGGAATCCGAGGCGAAGAGGGAAGAACTTTCAAACAAGTTTCGGGAACACAAGTTGAATCAACTTGCCGAGGCAAAACCACAATGGATAGAGAGAATAATCAACAATGGCACCAGTGAAGTTTTTCGCGATATCGAGTCTATTACTACTCCTTAATGCTTGTGCAACACAAACAAGGGTAGAGTATGTAGAAATAGAAACACCCATAGAAATTAAGGGAGCACCAAGACCAATTTCTATGCAGGAGGTTCGATGGTGGGTCGTGACAGAAGAAAATATGCAATCTTTCTTGGAGAAATTCACCAAGGAAACGGACGAAACCGTATACATCGCAATATCTGTAAGAGACTATGAGAACCTCTCTCTGAATATGGCAGAAATAAAGCGGTATTTAGAACAGCAGAAAAATATAATAGTGTACTACGAAGATAGTATAAATAAAACAAACACCGAAGAAGTAGGTCAACAAAATGGATCATAAAGAAATTCAGTCAATCTGGGACGCTTTCCAGTCTGTACAAGAGAAGAAACTTTCTGCCAAGCAGAAGGAACTCGATGTAGACAACGATGGCGACATCGAAGGCGACGACCTCGCTGCTCTGCGCAACAACAAGAAGAAGTTGAAGCGCGGTGTTACCGAAAAGTCTGATTGCCCGAAGTGCAACGGCAAGGGTTGCGACCACTGCGACGGTAAAGGTGTTCACGAAGAAGCACCTGCCGACCCTGTCAAGAAAGCACCTGCACGCAAAGGCGACAAGTCAAACTCTGACTCTTCTGACCTGAAAGGTGTTAAAGAAGATGTCGAGCAGGTTGATGAAGGTCCATTGAGCAACAGAGCATTGGATCGCAAGGGGCAGACATTTTCTCATTTCCGCATATCTAAATCCGATAAAGGAAGCAAGTATCTGGATAAGAAGCAAAAAGACAAGAACGCCGAGATTAACAAGAACGATCCAAAGATGGCAAAGTTTTACGGTCGAAACATTGTTGATACCGACAAAGCAGTCAAGAAGGCGGGTAAAAAAGGTCTTGATAAAAATAAAGTCAAAAAGAGTTTGGGTTGGCGTCAAAAGAACTCTGCACAGAAAAGCAAACTGCCAGAGGGTGTTGAACTGCGCTGGGCGCAGTCACTCGCTGAGATGCTTTCTGGCATTTCCGAGAAGAAAGACGAGCATACTAAAGGCGCAACTGAATCAGAAAAGTATGATTCAAAGTTCTCCCAGGGTGCTAAAGACTTTGTTGCTATGCATCAAAAGTCTGACAAAGAAATGGAAGACAAAGAACAGAAGGGTCATGATGACGTTTCCAAAGCAGGTCGTGCCACGAAGGCAGCTGCTGGACGAGGTGCCGCTGACCAACTCAAGAATGGCGACAAGTCCGTCGTTAAACCCGTTTCTGGTGTTGTAACCAAGGAAACGAAATAACTCGTAACTAAGGGAATTTATTATGGAACCCACTATATTTTTAATCTTGTTGACTTCTTTTATCGCAGTTGTTTCATACTGCCTGTACTACTTCACTGGTCGTGACGACATTGAATTGGAATTGGAAGAGATCGACATTCAAGTTGAAGAACCAATGGTTGTTGAAGTCGCCGAGGAAGTTTCTATCACCGAAGCGAAGTTGAAGCGGATGACCAAAGCGCAGATCGAAGACTATGGTCG
>UEXM01001320.1_pt1 | contig 21492 bp, 17 predicted proteins | sample 1796661 | NCBI WGS metagenome assembly UEXM01 (sample SAMEA4772469, study PRJEB27181) | metagenome | reverse complement strand
CCCTATCCCCCCTTGATCAGCAGCCGGTCCCGACACCCTCCTACCGTGCACACCATTTGCAGTATCCCAAGCTTACACATCTCCTTGCCATATTAAAATCCCATCTCTATATTGTTTTACATTAAATATATTATTACTCCAAGATGTATTTCCAGCTAAAGAATCCCATTCAGGAACTGTAAAGAAAAAGTATTTACCATCGTCTGGGTCAGTTGGATGCACAATACCTGAAACAATTACTGTAGATTCATTTGTTGATGTAACAGAATTAATAATTGGCTCTACATAATTACTTCCTCCAGCATCCCATAACCAGCCATGGTGAGTGTCTTCAAAATTCCACCTATAGTTTATATTTGTTTTGTGGGAGCTGTTTTCGGAATTAAATTCTAATGATGAAAATTCATTATCGCTAACTATAGGTATTTTTACATTATCGTATACTTTAGATAATTGAGGCATTTCACTAATAACTTTTTCAATATAACTTTCTTCAGCATAAGGCTTACTTCCTTCGTAAACTGTTACTACACTTCTGTTTACAGTACCATCTATAGGCGAAACTAAAGCAAAGTTTGAAGTATCCTCAACATATCTACGGGCATCATCCATCTTACCAAAGAAATTAGTTTTAAGACCGTCTTTATGTTTATTCCATAGCCATAAACTTAATGGATTTGATCTATATTGTTTGTAATAATGACTATCATAAGACCCATATATATTGTAAGGCAAATTATCATAAGCCGTAGAGTCTGACCTTATATTCATTATAGATCTAACAGCTATTTCATTTTCTGGAGTAACTAAGAATGATCCAGACCCCCCAGCAATCCAAGAAGGGGGTGCTACACTATATCTTGAAGTAAAGGCATTTATACCTTCATTAAATACAAGGGTTTCCGATATACCCATTTGCTGACCATTTACGGTTGCCCCCATACTGTGATGACTATAAGGGTTAGCAAAATGATTTCTATCATATCCAGTTAAAAATTTACTATTATGAAATGTTACTAATAATTCTTTATTTTCATGATCAAATATAGATGTAATTCCTACAAATTTTAAAGGATTATCACCAACATAATTTCTTCCATTCTTTTTGATATTATCTAGATCGCCTTTAACATCTTTCCTCATTACACCAGCATCGTCAGTTGTAGCTACACTTTTCCACTCTTTCATTATTTCTCTAAGATAGTTTCTTTGTCCAAAAGAATCTCCTAAAGATACTAATTTTTCTGTATCGTATTTAAACAATCTACCATAATTACTATCTGCAAAATATAAAGCATGCTCACTAGCAGCAACACTAAATCTATGTGTTGTTCCGTGTTTAGTAGATATGTATATATGGTTTTCAACAGTTTCTCCTGTCCCTGTATATAAGGAATTTCCTGTTTCATCTTTAAGCATAGAAATAGGGTTTACCAAAAGCTTAGCAAATCCTTTGTCTTGCAATACATATATCTCGTTCTTAAAGTTTACTATTCTATTAATCTCACCGTATTTAGCCTCCATGTCGTGAAATTGATTAATAGGAAATTGTCTAAACGCATCCTCTGGATCTCCAGATATTTTTGTATTAGAGTAAGCGATTTCATAAGGTAGGTCTAAAGCTTCACAAGTTACATTTTCATCAATCATTAATCCTGACTTAATATTATTCTCTTGAGAAAATACAGGATTATATAACCAACTATTACTAAAAGGAGGTTGATTTATATCTTTACCTATTTCGGTGTCCCCACTATTTAATGTAAGTCCACTTCTCATATCTGTATTAACATAAGACTCTACAGGAAACACTTGCCATCTTGAAGCAGATTTCTTCATATATGGGGATGATGTTTTTTGGTGAGAGTACAGGTTTACGAATGTATCTCCTCCAAAGACTTGACTTACATGAGCTATTGGTTGAGTGGGGTCTGTTGAGCCACCATATCCTCTATCATCTACAGCATGAAAGTTTCCACAAGGAATATATCTTGTTGATTCAATAGCTTCTTTTCCGTAACCACCATATGGTACAACACGCCTAACTATTGAGCATAAATATTTAAAAGGAATAAGTGATCTTCTATAGCTTCCATATTTATACAATACACTATCTTTAGTTACATCTATTGATGTTCTATAATTACCATTATAATTAGTCAATAAAGCACTACTATGTATAACTTCAGTGTATGAATTAAAATTATTGGTACTAGATGGTTGATGAGAATATGATCCACCTCCAGATCCAGTTAAATAATATGTTAACCAACTACCGCCTTCATATATAGCACTTAAATTTACAGGAGCAAACCACGAATGATATCTATGACCAGGCCTATTAATTATATTGTTGTTAAAGTAAGACCCTTCACCAGTAGAATCTCCAGTTCTTTTTGCTGTAGCCGCATAATTATCTACTTCTAATAAAATTGTCCTTAGTCCCATTTGCATTGTAGACACAGTATCATATGTAAAATCATCCGCATTAGATTCATTATCTGTATTCCAAGTAGTAGCATCATTACCTCCTGTTGCTGTTGAGTAGTCTCTTATTGCGGCAATAGATTTAGTCCCAAGTGTTACTGCTCCAAAAGCAGAAAAACCTCCATGAGTAGAATTATTCGTTTCCCATACTGATTTATAATACCCTAAAGTATTATTTGAGAATCCGTAAACTTGACCATCATCTACCCTTTTTGATTTTTGGAAAAAAGAAGATGATACAATCTCCCCATCTCCTATTTCTTTTGCAGCAGTAAGAGGTAAAGACCACCCAAAATCACATTTAGGCCTAATACCTCCAGACCCAACATATCCCATAGCAGCAAACATACCACCATCAATTTCCATACCAATACCAAAATAAGGATCATAACAATAGTATTTACCAATTAAAACACTATAATCTTCGTCTATATGTCTTTTTGTGCAAAACGAAATTGAATCTATGTCTGTTTTATTAAATGATAATGGTTCCCAAATTAGTTGAGATGCTCTTGTACCTGTTCCATGGGGATCTAAAGACGCAAAATTAGCATTATTTCTACAGTGACTGTAAAATTTAAATGATTTACCTGTACCCCATGTCTGCGGACTGTCTGTATATCTATCTTTATCAGTCAGCTTTAAAGAGCTATCTATTCTTAAAAAGTCTCCTTCTCTATATTGATATGGTCTAATACCAAAAGCACTGTCTGGAGAATCTAATGTATATATACTACTGCTTATATGATTATTACCCCATTCGCTTTGTTTTCCATCAGCATAACCGCTATAATATTTAGGGTACGTTCCAAAATATGAAGAATGTCTTCTGTGTTTACCATAGGCTCCAGGTCCTGCATAATGTGATAATGTAGGACCACCTCCAGATCCAGGGTCTCCCCAATACCCATGACCAGAACCAGGTCCATTTCCTCCTGTTTGGTGTCTTTTTGAATCCTCGGTTTCTGGCCAACTACCTATTGGACCAGTAATATTTCCTGATGTTAAAACTCCATCTGTTGATAAGTGATTATAGTATGCTAAGTTAGAATTTTCTGCTAACCCTAAATATCCATTAAGATATGTATTAAATTCTGGCTGCTCTACTTTTGTTGGGTCTTGTTTATTAAAAGCATTTACAAACACAGGTTCGTCTCCAAAAGAAGCGTTGTCAGCTGCTGAAAATTTATTAGTATCGTAACCAACTTCTAAATCTCCGTCAGCTGTACCGTACTGCATAGTCTGGTTTAACAGACCTTGTTGAACCACCCTTCTATCATCTTCTTTTCTTTCCGCCCTAACAACTCTAAATCCAGATATTTTAGAAGCAACATCTCTAGGTATAATAAATTCAAAATTAACATATAAATCCATTAAATAATGAGTGTCATCATGAGTGTCTGTGTGTAAATAGTCAGGAACTGCTTTTCTTAACCCTTGATCTGTTGGCGTTCTATAACTCGCCCCATTATTAGGAAGGTTACTATCTTGTGTTCCATCGTGTCTTATATAAGCGTCTAAATTTTGAGTACTTTCTCCTATTCTAGCACTAAACCATTCTACATCTACTTTAGGTATATTGTGCCCATAAACATAAGACAATCTATAGTCCATTATGTTTTTATGTCTTACTATATTTTTCGTATCTATTAGACTGCTATAGGAGCTAGGTACGCTAGTTACAGTTGGCCTTACTGGCGAGTAGTCACTTTGATTTACATCAATCATTCTTAACACATCATGTTGTTCTGGTGTCTGTATATCTCCTATCCATAAAACATTTCCAGGAGCACCTGTTAAATCATATGTCTGAACTCCAAATCTATAAACATCACCTCTTTGATATCCTCTTTTATCTCCAGCAGCATGAGGATCCATAGAACCACCTAAAGACATTGATGTTTTAAATTTAGTTTCTGGTTGACCATTTGGATTATATGCTATAGAACCAGCAAAATCTGTTTGCATCTCTTCTCCAGGTATTGTTGCTGAAATATATGGAGATGTACTTGTGTTCTGTGTTTGATCAGCAGCCCTTTCTTTAACTCCAAATGTAACCCTACAGCCTCCAGATGTATTATCTCCATAATTAAAAGACTCCCCTCCTGGTGTCATTAAATCGGATAAGTATCTGTATTCTAATCTTTGTTTAATTCTACCTGTTCTGGTTTTTGTTTCACTATTTGAAGATGCGGAGGTTGAAGAATGTCTTTGATTTTCTAATAAAGTAGTCCACATTGGTGTGTTAATTGTACCGTCAAATGCACATTCTTCATGTTCTGATGGTTGTAGTAATCTTCCATGCTTAACATCATATCCATTTCTGTCCTGCATACCAGTATGAGGTATTAATGATCCGTCTTTATAATGATTTATAGCAGAGTCATTTGTTGTTAGGATTCCTTCGCCATCAAAAATTCTATGTCTAGCAACCTTAACGTTCCATTCTTTTTCTGATATCCAATTCTTTTTAGACTTAAGATTTGCTGCAAATAAAATATTATCTTTAATTGCAATATCTTTGCAAACGTCCCACGTGTTAGATTCTATTAAAACATCCTCTAAACCACCCTCTATTTGATTAAACCATGTTGTATGTGAAAAATCTACAGAAGACCTTCCTTCAATTCCTTTTTTAGCAACTAGACTGACTCTAGGGGGTAAGTTTTGCTGCTCATACATTAAAGCATAAAGCTCTACAAATTTAAAGTCTTGATCTAAGTCAGCTACAGTTATAGTAAATCCTTGCACCCCTATTTTACCAGGAGGCCCTCCACCATAAGTTAGTGTTGAGCTAAATGATTGATCTGAAGCATGATATAAATTACTTAAAGGAGAGAATGTTGTTTCACCTCCATTAGCAGAAACATATTTAAATGAATATTGGTATACACCTACAGGTAAGGATCCGTGTGTAGTTGATTTTAATGTTGGTTGAGATGGTGACATTAAAGGTGTAATGTCTAATTCTTCTTTACTTAAGACGTTTTTCCCTCCTGCCCCTAAATTAATTGTTCTTAGTTGATTTTTATTATCTGTCCAGTAAACTCTAGATATACAACTATTTTCAACCATATGCTCAACTCTACACTGATTATCTATATCCATATTTAAATCAGGATAATTTCCTCCTTCGTTGCTATAGCAAACAGCATGATCAATTACTTCAGTCACTTCTAATTCGTCATTAAATATAATAGAAAGAAAAATCGTTCTATTTGCAACCTCTTGAACCATATTGCCGTCATCATTAGCCCATTCAAATCTAGCAACTATAATTAAAAATATAGTATCAGCATAGGATGTATAGCCAACTATACTTGCTCTATTACTTAAATCTATATAAGGCCCTCCTCCATATCCTGCCCCTAAATCTGTAAAAGGATACGCTCCTGCGGCAGGATAATTATTTCCAACCTCCTCTCCATTAACATCATGATTAGTTGGGTCCCAGTATATCTCAGAGAATACAGTAGAATTCCCAGTTGTTGTTTTACCTAATATACCTTTGTCTTGTGTGTTAAGCTGTTTTTGAAGCTCACCTAAATCAATAAACTGGCTATTGCCCTCTATGTTTTCAACAGTAAAGCTATCACCCTTATCGTTAGTCAATCTAATATTTAAAGCATCACTATAACTTCCCTCTAATTGAAACCTAGGATCAGGATCACTAACCATACCGTGAGTAAATCCTTGTGGTACTGTATAGTTTGCTTTTTGAGGCTGTTGACCTCCCTGTGATGATGATGGTTTATTCTTTTTTTCTTCTGCCATTTTATAAATCTATAAGACCTCTATTATTTTTAATAGGCAGCATAGTGTTCCATATATTACCTATTTGTTTTAACTCTTCAGATGTTGGCATGCCATCATCACCTCTAGTTTTACCACATAAGAAGTACCATCTTTTTTCAAGTTCTTTTACTATATATTGAGCTATTTCACCATTATAGAATTCTATTAATTTCATTTGCCACATTATATATTGAGCAACTGCTGTTTCATGACCCTCCTTTATCATTGGCCATCCTCTTAAATCTGTAGGATATGCTAAATAAACTATTGTCATCTCTGTAGATCCTGTATTAGCAATATTAAGTCTATTGCCTTGCACATAATATCTTAATGCTTCGTCTCCTAATTTACCAGTATGTACAGACGATGTTTTTCTTAGTTCATAATTATTATTATCTCTAACAGCCAGCATTTTAACATTATCGTCTGGCAATCTTAATTGCTGATTCCTGTATAGATTTTTACCTCCAGTTAAACTTAATGCACTAACTTTAGCATTTGCATTATCTGAAGCTAATGTATATTCATTTCCTTTATTACCTATTTCTTTTGAAGTTATAGTTAAATCTTCACTATTAACTTTTTTAACTACAATATTGTCTATAGTACCATCAAAAACTGTACTTCCCCATAGGCTTAATTGATTTGTGTTTGTTGGACCTTGTTTCCAATATCTTGTAATAGTGTCTCCAGTAGTAGCTCCAGTTGTTAATGTTAAATTATCATCATTACCACCAGTGGTGTCAGGTAAATGATTTCCTAACAGTAAAGACCCTCCAGTCCAAGATGAAATATCAAATGTGATTGAATACGTCTCTCCCTCTACAAATGTTAAACCATTTTGTCGTAAATAGCCAGAAGTTCCAGAAGCATGCGTAGCAACCCCACTTCCAATCGTCCAATTAGTTCCTACAGACCAAGCACTTGAACTAGAAAAATCACCATCAGTAATCATATCATCTCCTGTAGATAAACTAATAGAATAATCAGCAACATTTAAAGCTTCTGGATAGCTATATATTGCTGAATTAGTATATGTTCCTGTGGTGCCACCGCCTCCTATTCCTCCTTTTAGACTTTGTATTAAGCCATATTGAGCTGTTGCATTATCTAAAGTTGTTACAAAATTTTGCCCTATTTCTATTTCGTTAGGCGATTTAGCTTGACCAAGATCTGCAGAGTTTCTAAAATATAATTTAACACCATTTAATGTAATAGAATCTCCAGATACAGGTACATCTGTAAATGTTATTGTTCCTGTAGCTTTAGCTCCATCTGCATTGTACACAGCTTCTTTTTGTACAAACGTACTAATACTGCCAATAAGTTTTTCAGCCTCATAAGCCCACTCTATCCAGTTATTTATCTGATTAGAAAAGTCTCCTAGTCCTAAATTTCTAGCTACAGTTGTAAAAACTCTATCTATGTTTACATGCATAATATATTTTTTATGTAGTTGCTACAAAAACCTCTACCTGTTGTTGTGCTACTCCTATTACTTTGATTGAATCTGCATTAGCAAAAGAACTAAATGTAGCGTTTACTTCTAACTCAGTACCTGTAAATATAATAGATGTGTTTGCTGCCACTGACTGGAAAGCCCCACTACTATCCCCTATTAACCCCACTTTAAGAACAGCTGAATCATCAAGATTAGTTATTCTAATGTATTTAACATCTCCTCTTTTAAATTGACCTCCAGCGTTTAAACTAGCATGGAAAGTAACTATTTCTGTTAGTGCAGTACTCTCAAGCTCAATTATTCTTTTTGATGCATTTAAAATAGCCGTTGATATAATGTGGGAGTTTTCTTGTGCAAATGATATATTATCTGCTGTTCCAGAAGCGTCAGTACCTAAAGATAGAGTTTCTGTTATTTTTACAGTAAGTGTAGATGCGTTTACAGTTGTTGCCATTTTTTAATTTTTATTTATTTTATTTCTGAAATACCTTAGAGGCATAAACTTACAATATTTATATGTTTCTGGTCCCACCCAAACAATCTTTTTGTAAAAATCATCTAGAATAGGTATTTGTTTTGTTATTGTTTTACCTTCTTTTTTAGTCGCCTCATTATCAACTCTAACATGAAAGGCTCTTTTATGAGGTCTTTCATCAAGATAAACATATCCCATTGAGTTTGGTAAATAAACCCTACGATCTCTATCTACTACATCTCTTATTAGTATTTCAAAATACTTTTTAATAATATTATAATATAAAGAATAATCTATATCTCTTGTCATCATTAATTTAACAAGCTTGTAAATATCTTTTATTGATGTATACTTATCTTTGTACTTGTGCCCCACCGCTTTGTCGTTTTAAGTTATCGTCTAAACCATCTGTTATTATATCTGGAGTAGTTTTTAATTCAGCTTGCATTTCCACCTGTATAACTCTTTGGACTAAATCACTCACCCACTCCATAGGAATAGGATAAGGGGTTGTGTTGTCATCCCATTTCGTTTCAGTTTCGAACCAAAAGCCATACATCATATCAATCTCTTTAGGATTTTCCAGTATCATAGTTGCACCTCCTCTATATTTCCAAAATACTTTTTTATTAGCTGGTGTACTTAATCCTCCATGATAATTAGGAGATACCTGTAGTTGTCTAAGGCTTATATAATTTTCATTGCCATTACTCTCTCTGTCTATTTTTGCTGTTTCTTGCGTGTAATATGGTGTATTGTTATCTGTAAATTTATTAAAGTGATCAAAACTATTGTATTCTTTCCTGTACAATCTTATTGATTTTTTTGCATAAGAACCTATCTGCTCATTATCATCAGGTGTCCCAGGATCATCAGGAAAATAAACATATCTTTCAACAGATACCGAGACAATTCCCTGATTATCTTTTAATTGGAGCGGCCTTGGTGTCCAAAAGTTATGTGATCCAAAATTTCTAAAATCACCTCTAAGTTGTGAGGAAGATATCTCTTCTCCATAAAAACTTCTTTGTTGACCATCAGCCCAGCCACTTTCTCCTGTTGTTACACTTGAATGCACTAACCATTCTCCATTTAATCTATCACCTGCTATATTTTTAGGCATATCTGCCAAAAAAGGTATAGGAAGACCATTCGCATCTAAAAGATTAGGGGCTGATAAAGACGCATCTATATCTTTAGCATCCCATGTATCATAAAAGTTTTTAATAGAGCTAGATGTTGAGTTTCTAGCAGAAAGTCTCATGCTTTGATATAGCGCTTGATTGTTTGTAATACCTTTATCAATGTTATCTGCAATAAGTTTTGCTCTATGATAATGTATCCAATGTTTTATTTGCTTTAAACTAATACTATTTTCTGTAGAAGTAGATCCTCCATATGCAATGTTTTTAATGTTATAAGCTATTTCGTTTAAAGTTATCATTATAGAGTATTTAGATGTTTACAAAATTAGTCAAAATTATCCATTAAACAAAAATAGGCATCAACTATTTCTAGTGTCAACCTATTTTTGACGCAGGGAGCAAAAGAAATCCTTTTACAGTGTAATGCGTTTTATATTTCAATATTATATATCTTAATTATGAAGATCTATATGTGACGACATTTTAATAATAGCGCTTTGTATTATTTGTTTTTGATAATGCTCTGCAAATGTTAGTCGTGCTGGAGCTGTTGAACTATCATAAGTACTTGCAGAAAATGCCTCGTCTACTGTAGGTAATAATACGGTTTGCATGTTTATCTGTCTTATAGAGCTACCACCACCGTTGATTACAATTCTATTTTCTATATAAGACCAGGCTGGAGCTTCTTTACTAGCTTTATTAAAAGGATCATTAGAGCGAGCATTTTCATAATATTCTCTAGTAGATTTGTTTTCTGCATTAACAGTAGGGCCAAAAATTATATCATCTTCTGTAACCCCTGAATAGACTTCTCCAGTACTAGGATTTATAACCTCTTCTTTATTGTAAAAGCCTAACCCTATAGACAATACATATAAATGTTGCTTTGGTAATACATATTGATTTCCATATGCAAAATAACCTTTAACGTTAGTAGCGTTAAATATTCCTGAAGCTGGAATGTCTGATACTGTTGTCTCATCATACACCTCTGATAATGCTGGATAACTATTACTATAAATAGCAGTACCAGCAATTATTACTGCTTTAGAAATACTAAATTCATTCCAGTCAATACAGCCAGACAATGCTCTTCTAGAATCTTCATCAGCCGTCATCTTTTGATAATGCCCATTAATAAAATCAGATATAGCTAGATTTAAGAATTTATCTTTTTCTTCATTTGTAAAATACGGAGCATTTGACTCATCTAAGAGTAAGTCCATCATATCATATGCCTCAGCTAAATTCATTTACTATTTCTTTTTAGATCTATCAAACCATTTTCCTTTATTATCAGATTCTATCTTTCTTTCTAAATCTTGAATACCAGCACTAGCTACCATGTCAGATGTATTAGTTTTAACTTCTTCAGTTTTCTTAATCCCATTTCTAACCTGATTCTTCATTGTAGCATAGATGTCTGGATTTTCTTTCAGCCACTGAATAGCGTGTCCATCAGAAATACCTAATGTATAATTACCGTGCTTCCATACATCGTTTACTTTCTGAATAACTTTTTTAGCTAATGCATTTTTTAAAAATACTTTATAACTTTTATCTGCATCATTATAAATTTCTAAAAATCTTGCAGGAGACCTTCCAGCCATTTGTATTAGCTTAGCCTTAACAATTTTATCTTCAAAATCCTCTCCAATACCAAACAATCTTCGTAAGTCGGCAAGCTCATTATCTTTTATTGCAGTAGCAATCTGAACAGCCTCAGCAGACTCTAGTATGTCAGCAGCCTGCTTTTCTATATTAGCTTTAGTGTCAATCATTTCAAATGTATTACCGCTTGTCATAAAGGGATGTTCTAAAAGAAAATCGTAAATTCTTTTGTCATACTGATTGTCAATATCTAATGTAGTTAATGGATCGTACATCTCCCATCCATCTACAGGAAGATCGTCTGGGTTTAATAATACAGATTTCTTTCCATTTTTTTTTGTGTAAGTACCGAACTTACAGTAGCTGAACTTCTTCGGTTGTTTTGATTTTACATAAATTAGGTGTGCCATTTTTCTTTTTTTTAATTAATACTCCCTGTTATTTTTTGTTTATATAATATTTTGACTTTTTTGTAGTCTCTTTAAATATTCTTCTTTGCCCTTTTTCATTAGTAGAGATTCTAGTTTCTTGATAGTTTTTATCTCCCCAATTAAGTTTTGATCCTTCTTTTATTAATATGTTACTTTTACTCTCTTGCAATTCATCTAACTTGATTTCAACAACCTTACCGTCTCTTACTACTAATCTTGTTTTCATCTTGCAAATATAAGGAATTTGGAGGGGACTAAGCCCCTCCGTCTTCCAATAATTAATTACGATCCAAAAACTAAGTCAGCAGCAGAACTACATGCTCCTTGAACATACCAATTTGTTCCATCACAAGATAAGCATACCCAGTCACCAGCAGATGAACCACCACTTGTATCAAAAATAATTTTTGTATCACCACTTACAGCAGAATCTTTTGTGCCAGCACCATCTAATATGAATCCGATAAAATCTTCTGTAGAGGAAGCTTGAATAATATCTATATCAGCAGTTGTATCTGTTGCAATAAATTTAAAATTCAATCCTGCTTTTACAGTAGGTAGTGTTATGTCAATTGCGCTTGAACCGTCACAAAAATAAGTAGTACCACTATTATAATCATATAATGTCGTATCTGATGTTAATGTGCTTGTTGGAGCAATTTGACCTCTTAATTTTGGAAGTCTGCCTTGACCTTGCTCAGAAGACTTTCCTGATAAATCTAAATAATTTGCCATTTTTTTATATTTTTTTTAGGCGATATTGGGAGGCCGAAGCCTCCCCCTATCAAATTAATATTGTGAATTAGGCAGCAGAAAGAACTCCACAAGAAAGTGGGTTTCTAACAACAATTCCTGACTCAGATAATGCGTGACATTGGAATCTGTCATCACCATTAGCAGCTAACATACCTTTAGTATCGTAAGGGTTTACCATACCTCCAACATATTTCTTAACTAATGAACGATTAATTCCAGCAGCACCTTTAGTGATTAACTCTACGTTAGCAACGCTAGAAGTTGTACCAAAATCCATAAACACCATCTTCATAGATTCTTTTAATCTAGTATCACCAAATGAATTAGTACCACCTGAAGCACCGTGAACATGAGCATCATCAAATACTGGACAGTAAGCGATAGTGATCTTGTTTCCTAATGCATGGTAAGATGTAAAGTTTCCACCTAAAGATACATCAGAACCAGCCTTGATATCTTTCATAGAACCTCCAGTCATCGCACCAGAAGGAGCAACGATTAAATCTTTCATAGCTCTGTGGAACGCAATACGCCCTTCAGTACCAGTGAAAACAACCCATTCGTTACCTTCAGCATTTTGTGCATTTAAAGAGATCTTACCAATAAACTCAGTAATAATATCTTCAGTTAATGTTCCAGCAGCATATGTAGCTTGATTAGAACCGTCAATCTGTGCTAAAACACCATCACCAATTGTAAATGCTCCGCCTGTAGTAGACACAGCAGCTCTTGCAGTACCATCAGCATATTCACCAGCAGCAATATCACCTATAATATCAACATTAGTTGCAGAGTAATTAGTTGCAGCAGTAACTACAGATGTTTGTCCGTACCATCTTTGTAACTCTTGCTCATACATAAATTGGTCCATCATATGATTCTCTTTAGTGAAGTACCATAATTTTTGACCATTGTTTTCAACCCAAGAAACATCAGTGGCATCTTTACCAGTGATTGTACATTTCTTTCTGTTGATTGTCATCCAATTCTTGTAAGTATCTGGATAAGCGTGATTCTCACCTACATCAGCTCCTGAAGACCCAGCAGGGAATGCAGAACCAATTCTACCAACTACATTTCCAACAGTATTGTCAGCAGCAGTGATAGCTGTGATAGGCTCAATAGAATAAGCGTTTGAAGCAGGCCCAGCTACAACTAATCCAGTTGCCCCAGAAGGGAAACGAACTACATCATATAAATTAAAATAATCTTCAACACCTCCACCTGAAGTGTTTTCAAATTTGAATCCTGCCATTAAATCTCCAGCTACAGCGCCTTCACCAGCCGCAGGAGAACCGTCACCTACAGTAGGCGTACCAGCTACATCAATTAAACATTTTCTACTTAGTCTGTTCATTACTTTCCATTCGTAAGAACTGTCTCCTAAAACTTTTTCAGCAGCATGTCTTCTAGTTTTTTCAAGAAGATATGTCATAGAATATCTTGGGTAAAGAGATATTAAAGTTTTAGCAATTTCTGGATGTTGTAACAAATTTGCGTTAAGTGCATTCGCAGCAGTTGTTCCTCTTCCATACGTACCCGTACTTGTTGTTGCCATTTTTTTAAATTTTTTTATTAATTAAACATTTTTTATTTTTGCTCAATTAACTTTCAACCTAGTAGTCTTTGACTTACTTAATTAGACCTACTCGCCCATGAACGCTTTTGGATCAAACGTACCTGACTCCACTTTGAAGTTAGATTTATTTTTTCCAGTGTTAAGGCTTGGGGAGACTATACTATCCATAATAGCGGCTTTGCCGTCTGCCAATCCTTGAGAACGAAGAATTTTCTCTATTTGCTCGCGATACAACATAAACATAGCAACATCCGCAACATTGGCGTGATCTTTCCATATTTCATTCATCATATCACCTGTAGCAAAACGATATATTTCCTCCTTCTGTTTCTTTGTAACTTTTCCTCCCATAAACTCATTCATTTCTTTAATCTGAGTTTTTAATCCTTCTTTTGCTTTTGCAACAGATTCTTTTTTCTGAATTTCTGCATTAGCTCTTTCTTTTTTTGTCCTGTCATTGTGTTGATCAATAGCTTGATTTAACACTCGCCTAACGCTCTTAGCTTTCATCTTAAGCATTCCTGAGTCTTCTAATTTATCAATAGACTCTTCTAATTCGTGCTCCTCAATACCATCATGTCTTAACTCTTCAGCAACTAAATCTCTATCGCTTAATTTAAGATACCCTCTTAATTGAGATATTTGGTTGTCTTCCTGAGCAGGCTTAGACTCTTTTTGTATAGAGTTCATGGCATTAACAAGATCTTCTTTAGAATTAATTTCTATACCTAATTCTTTACCAACTTTTTCCCAATTTAATTTTTCTTCTTCTGTAGATTCTTCAGTGGACTCATTGGTAGTATTCTCCCAATCATACTCCTCCTCTTCTTCTACAACTTCTTCTGACTCTTTTGCTTTTTGGTCTTCTTCCCATGACCACCCATCTTCATCTTCTTTAGATACATCTCCAGTATCCTCTGAGCTGTCTTTTGTATCAGATCCGTATACATCATCTACAAATGCTAATGGGTTAAACTCACCTTCTGCAATTTTTTCTTCTCCTGATGGGTTATCTATAACCTCATCAACTAATTTTGATTCTTCTTTTGACATGTTTTCTTTTTTTTAATTATTTCCCTGTTTGCAAAGATACAAAAAATATTATATTTTCTGAGCGGCCTTCATTAACTGCTCTTCAGATGACGTTGTACTGCTTCTTTTTAACGCACCAGCATCTTTTTTATCTTTTGATTCTTTATCTTTATCTTCTTCTGATATATACATATCAGCAGCTTTATTAGTTTTATCATTAATTTGGTTAGCATCATTAATATCCCTACTTGTATCTGCTTGCATTTCTGCAATTTGCATTTTAGTTTGATTATTCATTTCTGCTATTTTCATTTTAGCTTCATTGTCCATTTGTTTCAACTGAGCTTCTTGCTCAAACTTCTGTTGCTCTTGTTGTGCGGCAGCCTGTTGAGCTTGCATTTGCTGCTCCATAGTGGCTTGTTGTTGTTTTTTCATTTCATCCATTCCTTGTTCTAACACTTTTTCCGCTTCTGTCATAGTATCGGCTTTCATAACTTTAATAACACCTAGTAAGTCAATACTTCCAGACTGTAATGATGCTTGAGCCATTTGCTGTACTACCTGCTTCATAGAATCATCTTTACCGCTATCACCTACGTAAATACCGAAATCTTGTAGAGCAATATCTGGCATAACACTAAGGAATTTATAAGCGCCATCTCCTAATATCATTCCAGCTTTTTTACCTTCAGCCCAAGCAACTTTCATTAAATTACATAAACGTTCTAATACTTTTTGTTTAGTTTCTGCATGAGAATAAAACCAACTTTCTGTAATAGTTGCTGACTGAACTACAGATCTTTGCACGTTGCCTACCATTTCATACTGCCCTACAGCCCCTTCTCTTTGTCTTGTTACTCCAGAAATATTACCAGCCATTTCCTCTAACATCATTTTAAGGTTTATTAATTGCTGAACAGATTGAGATAATGTAAAGTCAATTTGCTGAAATTGATTAAAACTACTCATTTGACTACCTTCGTCTTTTGAGTTAATAGGAATAATACCATCTGTTTTTAAATGATACAATACAGTTTGCATATCCATACCTAAATTAGTAGGCAATTGAGATACATCATACACTACAGCTTTACCACCAGAACGAGCCATAGCTAATTCAATTTGGTAAACTACAATATTATAAAGCATTTGAATATTATCTAATAAACCAACTAAGGATACAGGGTTTCCTGTAGTATTCCCTTTTATACAGCCAACATAAGATAATGGAGTTTTACCTGGATCGTCTATAGATCTAACTTGATTACTTCTTCTTTGAGCCCCTACAAGTATTTTACCACCTATATATGTAGACTCCCAAACATCATCCACCCATTTAGTTTCTATTGTTTCTCCTTTTCTTTTCTTATAAGTATCTTTAACTAATTTCCTAAAAGGTCTGTTTTCGTCATATTTATTTTTAGACACCTTAAATTTTAAAGCTCTTAAGGATTTCCATTCAGCAGTAACAACTCTAATTCTAGTTTCTTTTCCATGTCCAGACTCTATCCAGCTAAAATTGTCATTATAATCGTGATCTCCCCCGTTGTAAATATTTCTCATTTTATCCAACTCTAACAAATGTTCTTTTGTAAGAGAGTCTTTAAATTCATCATTTATTTCGTTAACAGAAAGCCATCTTTCTTCTCCCACCCATTGGGCATCATCTAAATAATCAGAATGTATAGATGTGTCATAAATAATAGATCTAGGATCTATTCTTCTAGCGTGAGGATCACCGTTAACAATACCTACTTTAAAAAACTCTTTAGAGGTTATTAGTAAATCTCTAAACCCTTCTTTAAATACATCTTTAAGATTATATCTATTCATTATATACTCTAACCCATCTTGAGCAGTTTCTTCAACCATTTCGCGATAGTTATACTTCATATACGTTTCAATATCTTCAGGCACAGGCATACCATCACCCTGCTGTCTTATATCAATATCCATAGACTCTTTAACTTCTTTATGAAAATCATCTAATAAAGATTTCATAACTAAAGATATTTTATGGTCGTATTTTCTTACCACAGCCTCTTTGTTTACTGTAGATACTTTCATATCAATAGGTCTTCTAATTTCTTCACCTACAAGCAAGTCAATTTTTGGGGTAATGATAGGGTAGTTTACTAGACGAGCTGGATAGGCAAGGCCGTACTGCTCTGTAATATATTTATAATCTGATTGATTTAAAACCCCGTTATAAATTTGGTAATTTTTTATATCACTAACTCTAGAATTAGCATAGTGACCTTCAGAAACACTCATATAGCTTGTAATGGCTTCTAGTACTGATAAACACCATTCATCATTTTTTTCTTTTTCTGAAATTACCATTGAAGGCATTGTTGTGTAAGTTTTTTCCATAATTTAGTTTATTTGCATTGGAGTGCCATTATGACTCCTTTTATAATATTTTAATCCTATATCTTTTATTTCTTCGTCTTTATTTGTCGCCTTCATTCTATAATTATCTATATTATGAATCAAGCATAAACCAAAAGCCATAGCCCTGTCTGTGTTTTGTAATCCATAATTAGCCAACTCATCAATAAGATCAATAAACCACATGTCTTGTACATGCTCTCTTAGATGATCATCAATCAAATCTTCTAATAGGGCTTTAACTTGTTTATTCATATGAACGCCATATCTGTTCCTTGTCTTAGTCCCAGGATTATGAGCAGACTCTGGTTTTTCTTTCAAATATTTTAAAGCATTCATTCTTTTAAAGTAATCTAAAATACCTATCTTAGTGTACTCTACTAACATTTTAGAATTATAATAAACAGCTAACTTCAAACATCCGTCCCAAAAATCTTCTTTTTTCTTTGGTCTTTCTGTATACTCAGCAACTACATAATCGCTTGGCATATTAGTATTTGCAAATCTACGATAAATTATCGCACTACCCAAAGAATCTGACGCTCCAGCTTGATCCTGATCGTAACTATCAATACCCCCTATATCTAAATTTTTAAAATCTGGCTCTGGATGTGCTAATATTTTATACGGGCCAGAAGGGTGTGGCCTCCACGTAACCGTAGGATCTTCTTTACCAACTTGCCAATCTAAGTATCCGCTTTGTATCTGACTTCTGTTATCCTTACTAGAAAGTATCCTTGATCTTTGAGCATTAAGAAGAGCTATATCAAATCTTGCTGAATGTGTGTTAAGGAAAGCCTCTTCTACGGTAAGGGGGTAGTTTTGTATATGTAAGTTGTACGCCTCATTGTCTCCAGATTTTTGTATAACCTCTCTATCTTCTATAAGCTTCTCATTAGCACCCTTTTCATCTTCTACGCCTGATTCAATATCAAAGAATCCGTAATATGCTTTTGACGCAGGAATAAACATTGGCTCTAAGTTATAGGCGGTATGACTGTAATACATATCCATAAAATCTTTTGAAGACTTAGATATATCACCCCCCGTACCTCCAATAACAGGAACTCCAAATTGAATATCCCCATCCATGAAACATGCTTTAGATGACATATATGCATTCTTTAATCTTTTAAATTCCCCTGCCTCTTCAAATATCATTAAAGATAAACGCTCTCCTTTAAATACCTCTGGATTATCCATGGTTCTACAAATAACAGTAGACTGATAACCTCCTACCTGCCATTTACCGTCCCTGTTTTTTTGCTTATATCCAGACCTCATTATGTCTGACGTATCTTTTAGTACAGAGTGTTTAAAGTTTGGGTGTATACCGTTAAGACCTTTTTTGGTCTTATCAAAAAATGCGTCTGCTGTAGCTTGTAGTCCTGCTGCAACCCCCACATCATTAAAAGGAAAGAATGTATACTCATGAGCAACCATACCAGAATTCATATAAGAAAACCCTTTATCTCTGGCTTTAATAACTATCATGCCTTTATTTTCTTCTTTACATCTTTCAAAGGTATTAAAATACTCATTATCCATAGATCTGTACCAGGGATGTATTAAATTCTTACGATTACCTGATGTACCGTCATTACCTAATATCATATAGTAATTAAGGTAGAAATAATATTTACCAGATATTTTAGGCATGCCTTTTGGTTTAAAACCATTTATACACCTTTCTTGTTCTTGCGCCCAATATTCTTGATACGCTACAGAGTCTGGATTTAAGTCTGGATGTCCTGAGTTAGGAATAGGACGATATCTTTGAGGGTCAAACTTTATTTTAGCCATACCTTAACCTTCTAGTTTTTCCTAGCCCAAAAGGACCGTCTTTCTTTTCTTTATTATCTAAATACTTATGGAATCTATCTGCTAAATTAACTTGATGATACTGAACGGCTAAGCTATTATATTCCTTAGCTTTTTTCATTTCACCTTTCTTATAAAACTTTTTATACCTCATATAAAGGTATTCTAAATCATATTTTTTCTTATCAGCCATTTTGTTTCATTTCTTTTCTTCTTTCTAAGAAGCTTAAGCCTTTATCCCCTTGTATTTTCTGTCTTTCTCCCCTACGCTCAATAGAATCTAAAATAGCCTGCCTAGTCTTTAGCACCTTCTCTACACCAATCATAAGCTTTTGTAGTAACTCAGCATTTTCTTCATCAAGATGCATATTATCTATAAGGTTAGTAAACTGATTGATCTTATTGTTAAATGCTATCAACTGCTCGTCTAAGGGATCAAACTGTAATTCATTATATTTTTGGCATGCCGCTAAAAGAGATGGGTCTTCCATGCCTTTCCATTTATACGTATCATATAAATCTTTTGACACGGCCTTTTTTCTTTCAGATTCATTATAATGTCTGTATGGGCTTTCATAGTCGCAGACTAGGGCAACCCACTTGAGGGCCGCAGGCCCGAATTTTTCCTTCTTGAGTATGGTCATAAACTCAGGCACAGCCGTCACTCCATCGTCATCTCTATAAACATCCCCCTTCTTGTTTAGCTTTAATAAGTACATTACTTAATATATTCTAGTTTCATTTTATATGTAAACCTAACTCTAAAGCCACTTGGAATATTTCCGTCATTCATTATGTATTCTATAACGTAGTTTGGATTCTTATGCATAGACCAAGATGATTTAATAATCTTAAACCCATTTTTTCTGGACCTAGACTTAATAGAAGGCTCTTCTTTTATTAACTCACCTAATGTACCAAAAACCTTCTCTAAATAAAAGTAATCATTTTCTTTGTATATTCTCCCTATGTCTTCTCCCAACTCTCGCATTAAAACCTTCCGCCCTGAGTGTACTTTCTTTTCATGCCGTATGCAGCTTTTGGCGTATGGCCAAACCCTTGATCAGCTAATTTAGTATGCATAGCCTCATCTTTTGCTACTATTTTGTATCCTGTTTCTGGGTGATACATGTCGTGAGGATAATTACCACCTTCTTGATATTTTCTTTTCATTCCGTATTGAGCCATAGGAGGAAACATTTCTTTGTATGCGTCTGACACTAGGTTATCCATAGTCATATTTTGATTTGCCATTCCTACTTGACCACCATTGTTGTATTTAGCATTAGGCATCATATTTCTTTGATCTGGCATTTGGTAAGGATTACCCTTCCCGTTGCCTTGAACAATCTTCTGCGTTTGTAATAGTGCTATGTCAGCATTCTTCTGACCTAACCTAGCTGCCATATTAGCCCACATAGCTCCATCATTAGCTTCTTGCTGTGGAGTCACCCCTCCTTGAGCGTATCTTGGGCGTTTACCCCCGTAATTATACTTATAAGGATTAACCCTACCCCCAGAATGATACCCAACAACATTCTTTCTTAACATAGGATTACGCTTAGTTAAAGGAATACCTGAATCTAATTCAAGAGATTCGTCATAACCTCCACCACCTCCTGACCCCGTTAGATCACTCAATGTGTTAAAATCATAACTACCTGTACCCACCCCACCATAGCCATGCATGTTAGAATAGTTTCTTACATTACTTACTGTAGATATACTGCCTAAGTTAGTAAGGCCAGTTGCACCTGAACTAGCTCCTGCTTCAATTGCTTTTGTTGCTGGTACTTGGGTTCCTCCTGATCCGTGTCCTGATTGATGTGGCATAATATTATATTTTAAATTTATACAAAGATATAAAAAAAATTATTTATATTTTAGAGGGAGGGATACTTTGTGCTTAAATCCCCCTTCCCCTTTTCAAAACTTTGACCACCCACCCTTTGTTTTTGAAACAGGATTAAATCCAAGCACATTACTCATATCTACATAATATTAATCAAAACATACACAGCTATGAACATTGTATTCCAAATCCTATTACTTACTTTACTAATCTTCTTAAAAGCATTCGCATTCGCCTTCGGCTTATATGTTGCTTATCTTATTATTAAGCGTATATCACCTACGGTAGATAACAAGATAGACACAGTATTAGAACAGTACAAGAAATAAATAGAGCCTTCGGGCTCTTTTTTTTACTATTATCTAAATAACTAACCAATACATAAAACTATGAAAGATCTAATCTTATTCCCAATCTATCTTATTGTTGGCCTTGGAGTGTTTATTTTCGTTAAAGAAATAAGACAAGACATAATAATGAAAGTAAAAGAAGAGCTATAATGCTCTTTTTTTTTAATTGTGATACAAAAAAACACAACTATTGCGTATTTAAGTAAGAGTTGTATATAGTCTACACTAATCTATTTACTACATAATACTAGGTATTATCAATATCTTAACTACTTAATCAGTTGATAATCAATCATTTATTG
>UEXM01001319.1_pt1 | contig 21493 bp, 31 predicted proteins | sample 1796661 | NCBI WGS metagenome assembly UEXM01 (sample SAMEA4772469, study PRJEB27181) | metagenome | reverse complement strand
TGGTATGTTTCATAGAAAATATCCAGATATATCTATGTCTAATGAGATAAAGCCTGTGTCAAATACTCAACGTTATAAGATGCTAGGCAATGGTTGGACAATAGATGTTATTGCTCACATATTGGAGAGGATGGACTGATGGAATTAATTGAGGGATATTACGACTGTGTTCCAGAGCGTACAGTCAATGAAAGACATGGTTCATGCACTGCCTATACAGCTTACATGAATGGGCAACCGTCATTCACTTTATACTTATATGATAAAAGCCCAAACATGATTTCTATTCACGAAGGAGGATATAATGAAACAGATACAGATAACTAACTCGACTGACTATGAGTATGATGCACCTGACATGGTAGTTAGAAAAGCACCAAGAATATTCTATGATGTAATAGTAAAGTACACTGATGAAACAAAAGAAAGGATATCAGCAACGGTAGGTAGTGAGAGTAGATATTGTGAAGACATACTTGATATGTTCGAACAGCCTAATCTTGATTATGTACGCATAGAACCATCAACCTTTTGGAAAAGTAAACGTGACCCAAATCATGACGTATAAGAATAAGTACATTGGGTATAGTAAAGACGGTAAGATACTTATTATATCTAGTGATAAACGAATTGTTAAATCATACTTAGAACAGAAAGGAGAAGACTGATGCAACCACAAGGACTACACGCCCATGCTCGAATAAAGTATACACCAACGTATATACAGAAGCAGTTAGAGTGTAGGTTATTCGGTAAAACATTTAGAAGTGTAGCTGAAGCGGCTAGACATTATGGACTAGCACCTTCGACAGCCTATGAATACCACCACCAAAGATTACACAGAGAAACATTCCCTAACAGAAAGAGATGGAACACATGGAAATAATTATTGATTGCGGAGATAAAGAACTTGCTAAGGCTATAGCTGATAAGCTATCTAAGGATACAGGTATAGACAGAGATAAATTTAAGGAGAACACTGATGAAACTGTACAAGAATAGTGATGGTGTATGGGCAGGTACACAACTGGATGCACGTAAGGTGTGTGGTAAAGACTACTCAACAGTTGATGTACCTGTAGACAAACCTGGAATGTTAAAATTTCTTAACTTAAATAAGGTAGGCTCTCTTACTGATAACGATAAGCAAGAGGTTACCGATGATGGTGACCTCAACAAGAAAGCAATGTCCTACTTTAGGTGGGGTTATGACAAGCTGTGTAGTGGGCAGTACGATGATGGAAAGGAGTTGATAAGGAAAGCTTTACTCTATAAGAAGACACATGATATACACGAGGGAGAATAGATGGAAACATATGAACTAATTGCAATAGGATCTGCTATAGCTTTTTGGATAGTAGTATACTTAATTTACAAAGACACTTGAAATCTGAAAGGAGATACCTACGTAATACTTCTAGTACTACTATAAGAATACTAATAGTCTTTTTATTCTTATAGAAAATAAATACTAATAGTACTAGAAGTATTTACTAACGGTGATATAACTACGGTGTCTCTGCATTTAACAAAGAGGAAAAGAAATGACTGAAGAAAATAAAGATTACAAAGAGTATGACTTCGATGAAGTAGAAACAGTAGAAGAATACTTTGATATCTTTTGGAATGACAGAGAAGCACTAGAACATTTAGTAAATTTATTTCTTGATCAGATAGCTGACCTTCAAGAGTTTATAAGTGATCGAGGATTCAAAGAAGAGGAGTTCTTGGATTGGCAAAAGAAAAAGATGGAGAAGTACTACCACTGATGGACGATTATAAACAAGTACAAATAATGATATCACCTGATGCTTTACGAAAGATAAAGCAGATACTGATGGTTAAAAAGATGAATGATAGTATTGATACCCTTGATAACCAATGGGCTAAGATCATTGATGGAATCCAGGATAGGAAAAATTCTATTACGATAGAGACTAAGAAAGATAAAGAGAAGGAAGGAAAGTAACATGATGTGGATATTAGTATGGATGCAGTTAGTAACTAGCCAAGGCGTTGAGCACTACCAGTTAGATATATTTACGAAAGAGGCTGACTGCCAAGAGGCTTTGACTAAAGCTGTTGTATTGATCAACAGTAGTTCAGAGATGTTGGCTTGCTTAGAGGTGGATACGAGACAATGAATTGGTTAATACTAGTGACCTTAACTTTTGGTGATTCGTTCTTGGTGTTCAACAAAGAGTTCGAACATGAGAATGCTTGTGTTGCTTACGTCAATAGTCCTGCCAATTATGATACACTTGCTATAGAAATAATAGCAGTCGCAGGATTCAATGACCCAGTGACAGACATCATTTGTATTCCAGAGTATGAAGAATTACAGGAGATGATAGACGGATGAGACTAGCAATAGTAATTGATATAGATGGTGACATCATGTATGTACCAGAAGACTCAAGTGTATTTGAAAACTACCCAAAGCCCAAGCTGTTTGATAACATGAAGGATGCAGAGGAAGAGTGTGCTAAGTGGAACACTGGTATAATAGTAGACTTCGATACAAACAAGTCTGTTGATAAAGTTTCAAGCTACAATGACATCAGACCATTTAATTTAGATGAACGTAGCAGAGCAACTGAACGTAGGTTAAAGAACAATGGACAGTGAGGAGATGCTAACCTGGATTTTAAAGTTTATGAAGAGTAAAGATCTAAAAGCAAATGAGATAGTAGACATACTAAAAATTTACTCTAGTGATTTTAAGTTTGACAAAGCTATTGAAAAGTTGTACGAGGGTGATGATGATTGGGATAATTGGTGTGACGGAGATACAACATGAACACAGCAGAAGACAAAAAGTTTGACATGGAAAGAGTAGCTTGCCCTTACAAAGAGTGTGGAAGCTCAGATGGATTCTATTACAACACAGCAACCAAGTCAGGGTTCTGTCATGTATGTGAAACCAAAACAGGAAAGGTTGGTAAGTATCCTAGGCCTAACTTCAGGAATGACATAGCTGAGTGGGCAGAAGAAACTTATCCAGTGAACACAATGAAACCACCAGTACACACACGACAGATAGCTTCAGCTACTCACTTGAATATTAGAGGGTTGGATCAGGACGTAGCCAAGCTGTATAATATACAACTACAGATAGATGCTGAGGGAGATCCTGTTAGGTATGCTTTCAAGTATCCATCTAACATAAAGTATCGAGGCTTCGAAGAGAAGAAGTTTTGGACTGAGGATAAGGGTGCATTGCAGGATCTGTTTGGCCCAGATTTTAATGCAGGATCTAGTAAGCGTATCTATTTGACAGAGGGTGAGTTCGATGCCGCATCTCTCTATCAGGCACTAGGTAAAAGTTTTCCTGTTAAATCAATACCTTCTGCGTCACTATCTGATAAGTTCATCAAGAGAAACTTTGAGTACCTTAATTCTTTCCAAGAGATTGTGTACGCAGGTGAACAAGACGAGGCAGGTAAGGGTGCAGCCACTAGGCTATACGAATTATTTCCTGAGAAGTTTTACTATGTACCCCTGACTAAACACAAGGATGCTAATGCTTTCCTAGAGGCAGGTGACCAAGACGATCTTAAGTGGGCGGCTGTTAAGCCTCAAAGATTTGCACCAGAGAATTTCTTTGTTGGTGACATCGAGGTAGAGAAAGCAATCAAGACTGAGAATCCATACGAGTATGTACCTACTGGTCACACTGGACTGGACGATAAGATCAGAGGTCTAGTCAAGGGTGGTCTTACTTTTATCAAGGCTCTTCGAGGTCAGGGTAAGACAGAACTGATCCGATACTTTGAGGTTGGACTCTTGAAGTCAGACGCTAAGATTGCTCTACTTCACATGGAAGAGATGAAGTCTACAACGTATCGAGCAATGGCTACCTATCAGCTAGGCTGTAATGTCAGAACAAAAGAAGATGCTTCAGAGAATAGCGTTACTGAAGACGAGGTGATTGATGCTGCAAAGACAGCAGCACAAGATGACAAAACAATTATCTTTGAGATGCAAGCACACGATGATCCAATGAAACTACTAGACTACGTGAGACTTGCCTCTACAGTTTATGGTGCAAGCTACATCTTTATAGATCACGTACAGAGACTGGCCTACCTGTCTAACGCAGGGGTTGAGGGTGCTACCAGTACACTAACAACTCTTGGTGCTCGAATGGCACAGCTTGCTAAGGAACTAAACATTGGTGTTATCTTTATCTCTCAGGTCAATGACGATGGGCGTACTAAGTATGCTGCTTCCCTCGAAGAAGAAGCTATCGTGTGTGTCAAACTGAGTCGTGATACAGAAGCTGAAGAAGAGACAGAAAGAAATACAACTTACTTTATTGTTGATAAGAACAGACCTTTCGCTAAGTTAGGTAATGCAGGGTCAGTCTACTATGACCCAGAAACAACAGTACTAGAAGAGGTGTCATACAGAGTATGAAGATAGCAGTCAGTGACATAGAAACAAATACTCTGGTGGGTAGTGACAAGCTGTGGCTCTGTGGTGGTAAAGATCTACAGACAGGTGAGGTCTATCAGTTCGAGAAGTGTCATGAAGATCCAGTGGCTAAGGCTGCTGCTATCGAGTGGTACAAATCTCTCGACTATATTGTTGGTCATAACTTTGTACAGTTTGATGCACCAGAATTAAACAGATTGTTAGCACCAAAGACTATAGATCCTTCAAAGATTATAGATACTCTACTTGTATCGAGACTAGTAAACTACGACATTGATATACCTAAGGGTGCTAAGAGTCCACACAGTCTACAGGCTTGGGGTATTCGCCTTGGTGTTTACAAGGGTGACTTCCATAACTTCGAAGAGTTCTCAGATAAGATGGTTGAGTACTGGCTAGGAGATCTAGATACAACTGAAGCTTTACATGATCGCTTTGCTAGATACATCTACGATCCTGACTGGAAGAAATCTCTTCGAGCAGAACATGATCTACAAGTAGAGTTAGTACGTACAAAGTATAATGGTTTTGCATTTGATTCTAACAAGGCTGAGTTCTTACTCAATGCTATTCAAACTCAGATGAATATACTTGAAGAACAATTCCAAGTAGACTTCCCACCTAAGCTTACACCTGTTAACACTATCAAGTACAGGGTCAAGAAAGATGGTGAAGAGATGGCTTCTGTACATAACGCTAGAGAGAAGTATGCTCTAGTGGATAGACAGGGTGATGATCTACTCTGCTACAACTGGATAGATTTCAAACCTGCTTCACCTAAGGATAGGATTGATGCTCTATGGGGTGCAAGGTGGAAGCCAGTAGATAAAACTAAGACACATATCAAGTTCGATAGGCTATCAGTTGGTGATCCATACGGTACATCTATATCTTCAATGACTAAAGATTTCTATGATGAAAAGAAGAAACATCTTGAACACTACGGATGGACTGTTTCAGAGGATAATCTTAGCACACTACCTGAGGACGCTCCTGATGGTGCTAAAGCTCTAGCTAAGTGGTTGACCCTTGAAGGTAGGAGATCCTCACTGGTGGAGTGGTTAGGGCAGGTAGGAGAGGATGGACGTGTTCATGGTACAATAAACAACATTGGTGCATGGACTGGTAGGTGTGCTCACAAAGCACCTAACACAGCTAACATACCATCTGCTTTTCATGGTGATGCAAGGTCAGCAGTAGAGGAAGTGAAGAAGCAGTATGACTCTCACCTCAGAGCTTGTTGGACTGTACCTAGTGGATCTTTCCTAGTAGGTACAGATGCTGATGGAATACAGTTGAGGGTGTTAGCTGATTACCTTTGGAGATACTTCGATGCTGACCAGTATGCTAGAGCTATCATGGAAGGTAACAGAGAAGATGAAACAGACATACATAACATTAACAAACGTGCCTTAGGTATCAACCATGCTACTAGAGATATGGCTAAGACTTTTATCTATGCTTGGTTACTAGGGGCAGGTGTTGCTAAGACAGCACAGATACTGAAGGTTAATCAGCGTCAGGCTACAGAGGCCAGAGAAAACTTTGTTAGATCTATTGATGGGTTATCTCAACTAAAGAATAAACTTATACCTGCTGTTGGAGAACAAGGATACTTCACTGGCTACGATGGACGAAAGGTTAAAGTTCCATCCACACACAAGTCTCTGGCAGGTATGCTACAGTCAGGAGAAAGTATTCTCATGAAGCACACACTTTTAAGGTGGACTTCTGAGGCAAGGAAACTAAATATAAACTTTAAGTTAGTAGGGTTTATACACGATGAGTATCAAACAGAGGTGATAGGAACAGAGGAAGAAGCAAAAGAGTTAGGAAAGATACAAGCAGATTGTATGCTTGAAGTAGGGCAGGAGTTAGGCTTTAAGATACCTACTCCAGGATCTTACGACATTGGAAGAAACTGGCTTGACACACACTAAGTATTATGTTACAAGCCGAATCAGTTAAGTAACGTCATAAACATAAGAGGGTAAAATGGCAAAAGAATCTAAAACACAAATCGTAGAAGTCTTCGGTACATTAGAGTGGGCTAAGGTCTTCGAACACAATCGAGATCGTGCTGCTTGGAACGAAGAGAAAGATGGTGAGTACAAAGTTACTGTCATCATGGACGATGAGAATGCAGCTAAACTAAAAGAGTCTGGCTGTGCTAAGGCAATGCACGAGGTAGAGGGTGGTACTAAAGTAACTCTGGCTCGTCCACATAAAGGTAAATTTGACTGGCAGGGTGGAGAACCTAAGGTTGTAAACATCAAGGGTAAAGCTTGGGCTTTCGATATAGATGGTTACATCGGTAATGGCTCGACAGGTGTTGTTCGAGTAGCAATCTATCCTGCTGGAAATTCTGGACGTATTGGCTCACGTCTTGAATCTGTTCAGGTTGTTGATCATGTTGAGTTTGAATCAGAAGGTGGTGGATCTTCTGGTGGGTTCAACGATCTGTCCAGTTACTCCTCAAAAGAAGCCAAACCAAAGCCTAAGAAGTCAGCAGCTAAGAAAGCTGTTGATGGGGAAGCTGTTCCCTTTTAGGTGATTCCTTTTTGTTGTGTTGTGTGAGAATGCCCCTTCCCTTAGTTGGGTGGGGGCAACAAATCAAAAGAGGATAGAATGAAAAGTATAAACACATTAGTACAAGACATCGAGCAGACAATCTTTGGTAACAATGGTTGGGATAATACTCTTGGTGATGCTATGGCTACAAATATATCTCATATGGCAGAGCAAAGGTTTTCTAAACCACAAGAGCCAAGAGGATACTTATCTCTATCTTCTTTAGGTACTAAGTGTGAAAGAAAACTATGGTATAAAATAAACAAGACTACTGAGGGTGAGACACTATCAGCTTCAACACTACTAAAGTTTTTCTATGGTGATATCATAGAGGAGTTAGTCTTAACTATAGCTTCTGTGTCAGGACATAGTGTCACAGGTATGCAGGATAGACTGAACGTACATGGTATCAAAGGACATAGGGATGCAGTGATTGATGGTATGACTGTTGATGTTAAGTCAGCATCGCCTTACTCGTTTAAGAAATTTAAAGAGGGTAACCTACGAGAGGATGATCCATTTGGATATATCTCTCAGCTATCTTCTTATGTGTATGCAGCCAAGGATGACCCCAAGGTAACTAACAAAACTGAAGGTGCATTTCTTGTTATAGATAAAGTTAACGGTCATGTCTGCTTAGACATATACGACTTTACTGATGAGTTGAAAACAAAAGAAGAAGAGGTTAATCACCTGAAAGATATGGTAACTTGGGAGCAGCCACCAGATAGAGGGTACGAACCTGTACCTCAGTCTGCTAAGAATCCTAATGGTAATGAGAAACTAAGCAGTGCCTGTTCGTACTGTGATTTTAAGAAGGAGTGCTATCCTGGATTGCGTAAGTTTATTTATTCTGATCGTCCTGTTTTTCTAACTAAGGTTGTAAAGAAACCTATGGTACACGAAGACTTGGAGTATAGTAATGTCCTTCAGCAGGAATAGATTAAAGGGTATACAGGCAGGGTACAGGTCTGGTCTTGAAGAAGACATGGCTAAGTATCTTAAGAAACTAAAGATAAAGTTTACCTATGAGAAAGAAAAGATTAAGTGGGTAGATCTAAAGATAAGAACATACACCCCTGACTTTGTATTAGAGAATGGAATAATAATAGAAACGAAAGGAAGATTTGTATCAGTCGATAGACGCAAGCACAAAGAAATAAAGAAACAGTTTCCAGATCTAGATATTAGGTTTGTCTTCAGTAATAGTAGATCTAGACTTTACAAAGGTGCTAAGAGTTCTTATGGTGATTGGTGTAAGAAACATGGTTTTAAGTATGCAGACAAAACTATACCTAAGGAATGGCTAAAGGAAATAAAAGATGAGTAATAAATTTGTTCCAGTTGTAGAGATAGTAAAAGTTATACGAGGTCCGTATGATGATGCTGACGGTAATATATGGAACTTATGTTTAACTAGAAGCGTATCTAATTTAAAAGAAGAAGAAGAAGAATACTTCTATCGTAGTATGAAAGATGCAATGGATGATGTTGACAGGCTACATAAGACAGGTCCATTTGCTATTGACGAATGGGGTAACTCAGAACAAGATCACACACATAAGCAAACCAGAAAGGTGATAGAACATGTCCAATAAAACAGCAGTGATATTCAGTTGTGCTCACACAGATCCAACCATACCTAACGATAGGTTTGATTTACTTGGTGAGTTAATCTACGATGTTAATCCTAGTTATGTTATAGACTTAGGTGATGGTGCTGACATGAAATCTTTAAATAGTTTCGATACAAAGTATCCAGAGGCTATCGTATCTCAGAACTATGAAGCAGATGTTGATCACTACAATGAAGCTATGGATAGACTAAGAAAGAAACCTAGCATTAGAAAGTATAAGAAACCATTTTGGATTGGATTCGAGGGAAACCATGAGAACAGAATTAAAAGAGCAATCGCCCATGACCCTAGACTACAGGGAGAAAAGTATGGGATATCCTTTGGGCATCTTCAAACGGATAACTGGTTCGATGAATACCATGAGTATCAACACTCAGCACCTTCAATCGCTGACTACGATGGGATATCATATGCTCATTACTTTGCTAGTGGTAACTATGGCACAGCTATGTCTGGTACTCATCATGGTTACACCTTACTACAGAATAGAAACCATTCTTCTACCTGTGGTCATAGTCATAAGCGTTCTATCTATTTTAAAGATTCTGCACACCCTAATTCAATTATCGGATTGGTTGCAGGATGTTTCAAAGGTGGGAGTGAAGACTGGGCAGGACAATCTAATTTAGAATGGTGGAAAGGTTGTGTCATCAAGAGAGAAATAAGAGATGGTGTATACGAACCAGAGTTTGTATCTCTTGATAGATTGCAAAAAGAATATGGTTGATTTAATAATTAGTTTGAATATAACTAGGGGTTCTGATTATGCTAAGATATGAAATCAAAATGACTATGGCTGTAGATCCTGATGCTAACTTTATAGAAGCAGACTTATCAGATATGCCTAGAGTTATTAATGAACTTGTATCATCAGCAATGTATGATATAGACGATGTTATTGTAGAGGAGTGTGAAGTAGAAGAATGTTAAATGAAACTGATTTAGAAGCGTGGGAATACTATAACGAAACTTATAAGAATAAAGATATGAGTTTGAATGAGTATCAGAATGCAGCAGCTAAGACTGCTGTGTATAAGACAGCACACCAGATACTTTACCCTGCACTTGGACTAGCAGGTGAAGCAGGAGAGGTAGCCAACAAAGTAAAGAAGATGCTACGTGACAATGACTTTGATCGTGATGCAATAGTAGCTGAGGTTGGTGATGTCCTATGGTATATTGCTGCTCTATCTAGAGATCTCAATGTTAGTCTTCAGGACATTGCATTAGGTAATATCGAGAAACTATATGGACGTAAAGAAAGAGGAACACTGCAGGGAAGCGGTGACAAGAGATGAAAGGTTTACTATGGCCTTTTCTTTTCTGTGTATTTGTAATATGTATTCTCCCAGTACTACTGGTGGATAACGCAAAGTATTGTAAGCAAAGTATTGTGCCATGTTATCCGTGGACAGATCTGGGAGAAAATAAATGAGTAACTATTTACCAACGGACTATCAAAGCTTTATACACACCTCACGTTATGCACGTTGGCTAGAGGATGAAGGACGCAGAGAGTCTTGGCCTGAAACAGTAAACAGATATATATCTAATATTGTTCATACAAAAGTTGATGAGAAAACAACTAATGAAATAGAGCAAGCTATACTTGGGCTAGAGGTAATGCCTAGTATGAGATCAATGATGACTGCTGGCCCTGCTGCTGACAGAGATAATACCTGTATGTACAATTGTTCTTACCTACCAGTCGATGACCCTAAGTCCTTCGATGAAGCTATGTTTATTTTATTGTGTGGCACTGGTGTAGGCTTCAGTGTTGAGCGTCAGTTCGTACAAAAGCTACCAGATATACCTGAGTTGTATGATAGCGACACAATGATAGTTGTAAAAGACAGCAAGGAAGGTTGGGCTAAAGCATTCAGACAACTACTAGCATTGCTGTGGGCAGGAGAGATACCTAAGTGGGATGTATCAGCAGTACGCCCTGCAGGTTCTAGGCTTAAAACATTTGGTGGTAGAGCCAGTGGCCCTGCTCCTTTGATTGACCTGTTCAACTTCTCTATAAAGATATTCAAGGATGCACAAGGGCGTAAGCTATCGTCAGTAGAGTGCCATGATATTATGTGTAAGATTGGTGAGGTAGTAGTTGTAGGTGGTGTCCGTAGGTCAGCCATGATCTCTTTGTCTAACCTGAGTGATGATCGTATGCGTCATGCTAAGTCAGGTAAGTGGTGGGATAACGAACCACAACGTGCACTAGCTAATAACTCTGTGTCTTATACAGAGAAACCAGATGCTATATCTTTTATGAGAGAATGGATGGCATTAGTAGAGTCAGGGAGTGGTGAACGTGGGATATTCAATCGTGAAGCTAGTAAGAAGCAAGCTGCAAAGTATGGTAGGCGTGACCCTAACTATGAGTTTGGTACTAACCCCTGCTCAGAAATTATATTACGGCCTTACCAGTTCTGCAATCTCACTGAGGTTGTGGTTAGAGCTACAGATACATATGATGATCTGGCACGTAAAGTTAAGTTGGCAACAATTCTTGGAACTATTCAGGCTACCTTCACTAAGTTTCCATATCTGCGAAAAGTGTGGCAACGAAATACCGAAGAAGAAAGACTGTTGGGTGTGTCGCTCACTGGAATAATGGACAACCCATTAATGACTACAAAGAATAAAGGATTGGAAAAGACACTTGCAAACCTACGTTCTGTTGCAGAGGAGACTAACCGTAAGTATGCTGACCTACTTGGTATAGCTCAGTCTGTCTCTATTACTTGTGTCAAACCTTCTGGAACTGTTTCACAACTTGTTGACTCCAGTTCTGGGATTCACTCTAGGCATTCTCCTTACTATGTTAGAACAGTAAGAGGTGATAACAGAGATCCTCTAACACAGTTTATGATGGGTCAAGGAATACCTAGTGAGCCTTGTGTTATGAAGGGAGATACTACAACTGTATTTAGTTTTCCAATCAAAGCACCTAAAGGTTCAGTTGTTACCTCAGATCAAACTGCAATCGAACAACTAGAGATGTGGTTAATCTATCAGCGTAACTGGTGTGAACATAAACCAAGTGTTACTATCAATGTTAAAAAGAATGAGTGGTTTGAAGTCGGAGCTTTTGTATATGATTACTTCGATGAAATGTCAGGTGTATCTTTCCTACCATACGAAGAGCACACGTATCAGCAAGCACCTTACCAAGACTGTACTAATGAAAAATATAAAGAGTTACTAAAACTAATGCCTAAGAAGATCGACTGGTCTAGGCTTGGTGAGTACGAACAAGAAGATAACACTGTAGCTATGCAGACAATGGCTTGCTCAGGAGATGTTTGTGAAGTTGTAGATATAGGTTAGGGTTGACTTTTATTTAAAAAGGAAGTATCATTATGAGTAATACTTGTGAACACTGTGGATACTTACTAGACGATGATGATCACTGTTATGAGTGTGAACAAAGGCGTGAAGACATTACTAATTTAATAGACTTAGCAGGGAGAAAAGAGATAATGGAAAAGAAGAAGTACGACTCAGTAGAAAAACCTATACACTACAATGCAGGTGGTATCGAAGCTATTGATGCTATCCTGGCTGCAACAAATGATTTAAGTGAAGGGTATCTACAAGGTAACATTCTTAAGTATGTATGGAGATACAGATATAAAAATGGTATAGAAGATTTAAAGAAAGCACGTTGGTATTTAAATAAGTTAATTGAAATAAATGAACATAAATAAAAAAAGAAAAACCCTTGAGCAAGAAGCCCAAGAGTTCCTAATGAAAGACAAAGAGATTATTCCCCAAGGGTCTATAAAGCTTGGGGATTACTTTGCTGGATGCGCTCTGTCTGGTTTGATTGCATCTGGCAAGTACCTACGATCTGACGAGATTGTGGATGAAGCTTACAAGTATCGAGACAGGATGCTTAAAGCCAATAAATAATAACACTCCCACAAACTAAACCCCTAGCTGATCACTAGGGGTTTTTCTTATTAGTTAGAGATAAATTGTTCTGGGTATATATCTTCTTCGAAGTCTGTATTTTCGTCTGCATAATTCATAATCATCCGTCTCTTTGCTAACTCCTCTTGTATACCAGAGCTATCATCTAAGTATTCCTGAGCAGTCTTGTATTCTTTTTCTTCACCTCTTGTCATTATAGAAACTAGATCATCAAAGTTTCTACCTTTACTAGATTCTAGTCTAGCTTCCTTAAGGACATAAGCATTTCTTAAGTAACCAGCAGCAAGTTTTAATCCATTATCTTGAGTAAGAAGATCTTCATAGGCACTAGTCATTTGTTCTTGAGCTTCACGTATTCTACTCGCAACAAACCCTTTCAAGGCTATTTCTTTTAATTCGTAGTCATCACCTAATTCATTATAAGTTCTACCAGCAAATTCAGTAGTCATATTTAAAGGCCAATCTTTCCAAGCTTTAAACTCTTCAGCCATAGATGGTCTTCCAGCCCTACCTAAAGCTAAGTACTGTCTTACAGCATAGTCAACGGTAGCGTTTGGAGTCTGCTTAGATGAGTATAATTTAAATTCTTCTATACCAAGAGTATTTAATTCCTTTTGTAATTCTGTGCTTGGTGGTTCTTGAGTAAAACCAAACTGTCTAGTGATAGGGTTGTAACCACCAACAGGTGTAGGATTAAATATTGAATATAGTTTTAAATCTTTCATGTTAGATTTTATTTTACCAGTCTTAGGATCTTTAATGATACCTGTCTGTCCTAACGAAAGGTTCTGACTATCCATTAAGAATCTTAAAGATTGATTTTGAAATACTCCATGACCTATTACTTCTTCTAGAAAGTTTCTTTCTTCATTAATAGGACCACCCCAGTAATCTCTTGTGTAAGGATTACCTCTAGCAAAGTCAGATAGCTGTCCTGCCATATCTCTTGCGATAGTTCCAGGGTAGGTAAAGACAGCAAGAAAATTACCAAACTCTTTTTCAAGACCTTCTGTTATTTCACCTTTACTGTAAGACTTACTCATTTCGTCTACTATTTTAAAGTCAAAACCTAACTCACCCATACCAGCAAGAACGTCACTTATTGCTTTCCCTTGTTCACCCTCCCAGTTAAGAGGTTTATCTGTATACCATCTATAAATAAAGTCACCAATTAATGCGTTAGCAGCCCAAGGTCCAGCAGTACGTCCTATATCTGTCTCAGCCCCAGTCTTTTCAGATACCATCTTATTGTAATCTATCTTACCATCTTTCTGAGCAGCAAAAGCAATGCCGCCTACAGTGAGCATAGTACCAGTCATCTGTCTAGCAAATCTGTCTGACCCTGTTTTAAAAGGATCTCCTGAAGCAAGCTCTGGGTTAATCTTACCAAGGACATTACCGATAGCTGGTGGAACATCTCCTTGTTTACCGTAAAGAAACCTAGCAGCTTTATCAAAACCACCTGTTGCAATACCGATAGGTGTGTAGTCATTAACGTATTCTAAATGGTTAGCAACGTACCTAGGAAAAGGCATACCACCAAAGTAAGAAACAGCGAAAGGAATTTTCTTATGAAAGTGTTGAACACCTTGAGCAGCCTTACCGAATAGAGAGTTATCTCCCTCATATCCTTTCTGGAATGTAAAACGTTTCGCATAGTCTGTTGCATAGTCTACAACACCAGCCTGACGTGCAGCATTTAAGTCAGTGTGTATTTGTAAGTACTCTGAAAAGTTTCTTCCTAAAGAAGTATCATTAATTTCTCTTAGTCTTCTATCGAATGCACCATAGAAAGCACCTTGTTTAAAAACTGAGTCAGTAGCCATGTTAAGTGTATTAACAAATCTAGCAGATCTATTAAGAAAACTATCTGACTTTGTTAGTTCACCTACTCTTTGAGTCTCGTAGAATAGTTCAGTAAATTTGAGAGGTGCATCTTCTAAGAGCATATTCCCTAGCACCTCTGACTCTGCTTTATTAAAAGTAAAACCTTTTAGAGTTGATAGAGTTCGGTTTGTCCAACGTCTTTGAACAGTACCATCTGCCATCTTTTTACCCAGTGTAGAGTCTAAAACGTCTTTCCAAAAAGCATCTGACATATCTACAACTAAGTTGTATCCTCCTGTGGTAACGTTTGCCATAGTAGTACCTACTTGAGATGTCATAAAAGCAATACGTGTTTGGTCTACTCTTTGCCAAATATTATCTCCACCACCTTTTGCTACTCTTTTAAGTATTTCGTCACCTTCACTAGCTGTAAATACTGAAGCACCACTACTAGCTAAAACATCTAGTTCATGTGTTTTATCATTTAAGAAAATCTTTTTTAGCTTAGATCCTTCAGCAAGAACTTTACCAGCTTTAGATAGTTCAGCTAACCATAGGTATGATATTTCCTCAGAAGATAAGTTAAACTCTCTACGTATTTTAGTAATTTCTTCAGCTTGAATATCACCATTAGCAATAGCTCTTGCAACCGATTGACCAATACGTTCACCCGGTTTAACTTTTAATGTTTCTTTTAAGCGTATACTGGCTGCTGCTATACCTCGAACAGTGTTCATGTCTAACCCGGGAGCAATCAATTCGTTAGCTCTTTCATCAAGCATACGACTAAAAATCATCTCACCTTCTTTAACAGCATCTACATCAAGAGGTTCTTTAGGTTTAAACTTACCTTTAACTATATCATATGTAGATTTATTTCTAGCTGCTTCCCTAGTCCTAAACAATTGTGCAAGTTCTGCAACATCTGTTAGTGTATCATTTATCTGATCATCTGTTAAGTTAGTACTTCTAATAGTAGTAAGAGCTTCTCTAGCTGATTCTGTAGCTTGTTCTTTAGCCTTTTGAGCCTGATTAACTATTATGTCTGCTGCTTTATTCTTAGTAGATTGTGACCAAGCCCCAGCAGCACCACCTAAGGCAGCACCTATTGTGCCATCAATAGCAGCATCTTTTACAAGATCCATAGGACCATAGTCATAACCTTCTATAACAGCTTCTCTAGTTTCACCACGTCCGTATGAACCTACACCACCAACAGCAGCTTCACCTAGAAAAGATATACCAGCAGCCTTAGCTCCTTGTGTCTTCACACTCTTCTTTACTTTTTCTTTTACTACTTGTTTAGTTAAACCTTCTTGTAATAGTTTGTTAGCCATAGCTCTAACAGACATTTGAGCAGTTTTTGAAGTTGCTTTAGCAGCTATCTTAGATCCTACACCAAAGCCCATAGTTGCTACAGTAGCACCAGTAGATGGAGATGCAGCAAATGCTGAGAGGTAATCCCAAGCACCTTCAGCAAAGCCTGTTCCACCACCTTTAGAAGTATCATAGGCTTGCATTAATTTGCCAAAGGCAACCTTACCTTCCTTAGATGCTTCCTCTTCAGACTTCTGTACATACAACAGATCAAACACAGCAGTAGCTTCGTTAGTAGACTGCCACCTCATGTGTTGTGCAAAGTCGTCTGCTAGTTGTGCGGTATCTTCTAGTTTTTCTTCGGAGTAGTTATACCTACCACCAGAGAAAAACTTCTTAAGATCCTCTTGAAACTCTTCGTTATCTAGAAGATCATCAAAGTATTTTTCTTCTGCTTCTTGTACGTAACTCATTCTTTTTTCTTACCACCTGTTACTTCAAGTGGTAAAGCGCTATTATCTTTAACACCTTTATCTTTTGTTGAGGTCTGGAAAGGAGTCCAATCAAACTGTGGATTACCTATAGCATTATCTAGGTTATCTAAAACCGCTTGAGGTTGAACAAGACCAGCATTTTGAACAGAACCTATTACAGCATTTAAAGCAGATGCTGCACTAAAAGAAGTTGTAGGGCTTTCTTTAAGATCTATTGTTTTCTTAGTTAACTCATTAAACATTGTCTGTACTTCTGGATCATCAAATTGAAAATGTACTACATCACCTCTATCATCTCTTTTAAATTTAGATTGAAAAATAGTTCCAAGAGATGTAGCTAGTTGACTCTGTATAGACTTACGTTCAGGTAATGTAATAGCAGCACCTTTACTAGACTGATAATTTAGTTTTGGTGTAAGAGTTCTACTATCTCCTGTTGTTTTCATAAACTGTTTTTGTAATTCAGTTAAGTCACCCATAGAATTAATAAGACCTAGAGCTTGCTCTTCTTCAGTTGCAAAACTATCTCCCTGCAAACCTCTCACAATTGCTGCAGCTAAGTCTTCATCATTATCTATTTGAGATTCTAACTGTTTAGTTAAATCTTTTATGTAGTTAGGGGCTATCTTATCAACACCGATACCCTTTAGTTTTTCTAATTCAAACTCTAGCTGACCAGATGATTCAAGAGCTATAGCTGCTTTTCTAGAAAAACCCCAGTTTCTTTCTGCGTTGTTTACTCTAGCACCACCCTCTTTCTTTTTCTTACGTAAGTTCTCTATGTTTGAAAGACCAGTCTCCATGAGGTACTTTGTTTGAGAAGCTAGTATACTAGCAGCCAGTTCTTTCTTTCTAGCTACATCCTCATTATAAGACTCAGCCGCACCAGCCACAAGCATTAAACCACCAAAAGACATACTGTTACCCTCTCGCCATTAAACCACGAGGCTGTGGCTTCTCTTCTATTTCTTCAGCTATACCCTCTACCTCTTGAGGTACATCTCCTGTAGTCTCTTGCTCTACATCCATACTAGGTGCTGCTTCTGAAAACTCTCCAAGCATTTCGTAACCTTCATCACGTTCTTCTACTGGTGTCTCAGCTATAGCTTTTTCTAGTAGAGCTTTAACTTTTGCTCTCTCTTCTTCTTCTACCATCTCATCATTCTTAAAGTCTTCTAAGTATTCTACACCTGCTTGTTCAGCAGTTACTCTAATATACTTATGAATAACAGGTGCAATGATAAGACTAACATCTATGTTATGTATACCTCTAGCTACTGCAGTAGTAAGTGCAGCTTGAGTTGCATGTTTAATTGGTAAGCCATACTCTAAAGTAAAAAGTAAATTGTCTAGTCGTTTAGGATCAGATAGCTTACGCATATGCCATAGCACTGCGTCATTAGGATCTGTAATCTCAGGCGGTCTTTCATATAAAGCGTTACGTGGAGCTTTAGTTAAAGATTGTCCAGGAATTGGTCCTTCCATTATTTATCTCCAAATTCTTTTTTTAGTCTTTTATTGTAGTACTTTCTCCATCTACCAAGATATTCTACAGCAGTTATGTTTTGATCGGCTGCACCTTCAGCAGTCGCTTGCGAGAAAGGTCTTCCAGTAAACCAAACAGAAACAGCGTCCTCAATACTACCATACTTCTCCCAGTTTCCCATCAATTCATTTTCTGCAACAACATCCTGAGCTTGGTCATTCTGTAGGAATTGATCTGCAGTAAGCTCTTTACCATAGTGTTTCTTAGTCCAAGGCCCGATGTTAGCTTCGACTACTGCGTACCTACCATAAGATCTCTGACCTTTGTACATACCCTTTTGTATGATTGGACCTAGAGCTTGGTAACCACCAGAGCCTAAGCTTTCAACATCACCAAGAGCACCTAAAGCAAATTCAACCATACCTTCATCAAAGTCTATCTTACTAGTAGGCTCACGAGTTCCAGGATCTGGCATGTCTTCCATCTTCTGTTCTTCAAGAGCTTGCATCCAAGCTGCCATCTGAAAGTCTACATCATTTTCACCTCTAGAAGAACCTATATCATTTGGCTCAAATATTCTTTGTACACCTCTTTGTGCACCTTCCATAAGGTTTTTTGTTCGTTCAGCAGACATCAAACCTTTTTTTATGTAATCTTGTGTTCTCTGTTGAGAACCTTGCCCAGCCGTACCTGTGTCTTTTTGTTGTTTAGCAAATGTGTCTAGTTGTTTTAATTTTTGATCGTATTGAAAAGCCATTAATTTATCCTTTAGAACAGCCAGTCGAAGAGAGCTTTACCAATTGTTTGATTAGCTCCTATCTTAGCCTGTAGTTTAGCAGCATCAAGAGTAGCATCACCTTGTAGTTTTGTAATTACAACAGCGTTAGATCTGTCTTGATCATTCTGGTAGGCATTAAACACAAAGTCCATCTCATCACGTTCACGTTGCCATACTTCGTCTAGCTCTGCCTGAGACAAAGCATTCTGTTCTTTAGCTACATACATAGCTTGTTCGTTAGCTGTAGCTTGGTTGAGAGTAGCTGCTGTCTGTCTCCATTTAGCATTAGCCTGAGCAACAACTAAACTGTTAGTAACCATGAACTGTTTAAAGGCGTTATCTTGTGATACATTGAATTGTCTAGTTGCATTGACAGCATTAGTATCAAACTGTTTCATAGCGTTATTCTGATCAGCATTAAACTTAGATACGTTAGCTTGAAGATCTGAAAAGAATTGATTAGTTTGATTCTCAGAGGCAGCATTAAACTGAGAGGCAGCATTCTCTGCAGCACTGTCAGTAAGTAATGACTGTATGTTCTGCTGTGACTTGAACATAGCTACCTGTTGTTCATTATTTAAGTTAGTCATTTCCATATTAAGAAAAGCCTGAGCATTCTGTACAGAAGCCTGTTGTCTATTGTTTAAGTTAGCCATGTCTAGTTGTGACAATGCAGCAGCCTCTGCCATAACCATAGCTTGATCATTACTTAAGTTTGCTAAGTTCATCGTATTAGATGCACGAGAGTTTTCCAAAGCTACCTGCTGTTCAGCAGTGAAGTTCATGTTAGCTATATCACTTACCTTAGATGCGTTAGCTACACGAGACTGAAACTGTTGGTCAAACTCTTGACCCATAAACTCAGCACGTTGTTGTGCTGCAAGCATAGCACGTTGTTGTCTGTTTGACAAGTTCTGAGATTCAAATTGTGCTTGAGTAGATGCATCAGCTTGAGCAATAGGTAATGCTGATTCCATAGCTGCTTGTACAACAGCCTGTCCTGCTAGACTAGATGCACCAAGACCTCTTGCAGCCATAGCACTCGTAGCTGCTCTCATAGCACCAGCAGCCCATGAAGGTGTCTTACCACCATCAAAGTCTGTCATCAACCCATCGAGTTGACCTTGTACTGTAGCTTGTTTGGAAGGAGTGGCTTGTGCAGCCTGGATTTGCTCTGTAAACTGTGCAGCTTTAGCAGCATCTGCAGCACCAGAGATAAGCTCACCTGCTTGTATCTGTCTCTGCATAGGGTTCTGCATCATACTTGCAGCACCTTGAGCAGCTTGTAATCCAGAGACTGCTGACTGGTTTTGTTGTGCTGCTGAGACTTGAGCCTGTTGGGTAACTTGACCCTGTTGAGCCTGTAGTGTTCCTAGTTGTTGTCCTACTTGTTTCTGTGTTGTAGCAGCTTGCATACCAGCAGCTAGAGGTGTTTGTGATGCAGCCGCTTGTGAGGCTGTTCCTGCCTGTGCTGCTGTAGCTGTAGTAGCAGACTGAGCTTTTGGTTGTGCTATCGTTTGAGTAGCATCTGGCTTAAGCATAGCCATATTAGGTTTAGCAACTTTAACACTTGAAGCTTTTGTTACACCACCTGTAGCCATACCAGTTGCTCCACCTGCAGCCATTCTTTGTATCTTTTTTGCTTCATTTGCTAACTTTAATACAAGAGATTCTGCCGCAGGATTAGACTGTTTATATGCTTCCCTCTCATCTTTCTGAGGAGATCCAGTATAACCTGCTGCCCTTAAGATTTTTAATTCTTGTTCGTCATTAAACGGTGTATCTTTAATCGGTTCTTGCATTACTTATTTCCTATTTACCAAGGTAGATAATCCCAAATGTCTAGCCAACCCATGTGATGTAGATATGCTGTAGATCCAATAGCAGAGGCGGTGATGAGAAAGAAGATACCTACTAGGGTTACTGCTAACTCTTGTCTTTCTATAGCCTCACGTCTTGCTTGAGCTTCTGCCTCACGTTTCTCTTGTAGAACTTCTTTCCTTATGCGGAGTAGTTCCAACCACTTGCTGCGCCCATACGTCTGTGTGATCCATTCCTGCAATTCACTCTCAGCTTCTGCTGCTTGACGTACCTTTGCCCAACGATCTAGTGCAGTGGCATTTGTGCTTTTACTTGAGACACCTTTTTTCTGTAGAGTTTTTTTAGCACTGTCCGTTGCATCAAAGAATTTACCTATCTCTTTAGATAGTGCAGCTACGCTACGGCCTGTGCTTAAACCTAACTTTATTCCTGAGAGGATCGTTATGGGGTCCATGACTACATCCCATCGTTATGCATTAACATTTTGTTATGGTCACGGTTCATGTACTTTAGTTCTGTTTCTAGTAAAGCTATTCTTTGTTTAAGGTCATTGATAGAACTAAATGAAGTAAGCATAGCTGCCATCTCTTCCCATACCTCGTCACTGTCTTCCCATAGTTCTGCTATGTCAGACTTACTTTCTTGCACATCACGCTTTAGATTGACTGTATTCTCTACAGCCATGCGACTAGCAAACTGCTCTACGTTTTCTTCTAGGGATGATATAGTAGCTGCCTGTTGAGATACCCACCAGACTGCACCTGCTAGTTGTACAGCCATTGCTGCAACTAATGCTATAGGAAGTTTCATGTTTTCCATTACTTACTCGCTACTTGTGATCTACGAACTAAGAAGTCTTCCCACATAGGCTTAATCATCTTGTGATTTTCATCTACCTTATATGACATGAGCAAGACTTTGGCATTAATCTGGTATATCTGGAGTGAACCCCATGTTAACATACCAAGTATAATAACACCAATGACTTGCTCAAATTTCATTTATGCAGCCTCATCTTCGTCTACAACTATTGCTTCTACTGGTGCTTCCAAAGATCGTGTAAGCATATTTACAAATGCCTCACGTCCAACGCTTAGTTGGTCTAGGTTAAATCTGGTACTAGATAGTTTACGATCTAAGTCTGAGATATGATTAACCATAGTCTGTTGCTCTTGTGTTAAGTCTTCTA
>UEXM01001318.1_pt1 | contig 21509 bp, 30 predicted proteins | sample 1796661 | NCBI WGS metagenome assembly UEXM01 (sample SAMEA4772469, study PRJEB27181) | metagenome | reverse complement strand
CAACTTTTTCTTTTTGGTTTGCATAATCTAATTTCTTTGCATCATTTACAGTTCCATACTCAGCAGAGTCACCGGGATTGAAATAAAATGCCGGATCAAAAGACTTCTGGTAACTGTCACCTACTTTTCCTTCTAGATCTGCGTAAAAGTTTTCAGCACGTAAGGCTGCAATATCACGCAATGCATTTACTGCTGTTTGTGTTTGAAAGATATTCTGATCTGTTTCCTTGTCAATAGTGTCAATATAACTAATGAATTCATCCATTGATTTGGATTGATCAAAGCGTGGTGTTACATAGTTATCAATAAAGTTCTTTTTAAAATCTTCTTCTAGTTGATATACAGTTGTACGTTCATCTCCGATTGTTACTTCGCCTGTGTTCTTATCATAATCAACGCCGAAACCTAAGACCTCACTCTTGCCTTCTATATCTTTAATTAAAGTATCATTAAACCATTTTTGCCAGTTATACTCTGAACTGTTAAAGTTTACTCCTGTGTATTGACCAATTGTATCTTCAAAATTGTCTTCTAGTTGAGACGTGTTGACTCCCATTGTCCCTAGTATTCCCCCTACACCTGAGTCACCAAGGATGGAATTCGTAAGTGTAGCGTTCATATTAAATATTTCACTAAACCCTGGCAGGCCTTTGTAGATATCTAATTCTCTTTCTCTTGCTCTGGCTTTATTTAATTCATTAATTGCTTCAGTTTGCATGTCAAGGCCAATGCCTTTGAATTTATCTTGTTCTGTTAACTCTTTTTGTGCAATGCTTCCACCAACAATTGTTTCAAGATCACCTCCAACACCGTCTTCCCAGTTAACTGTACGAATAGGTTGACCGTTTGATATTCTTTCGCCAGTAAGTCCTAGCTGATTATCACGGATTAATTGCCTATCAGCATCTGAAAAGTTTTTCTGGAAGTCTTCTCTATAGGCATCTGTTTGTGCTGTTGGTTTTTCTCTGTTACCTCGATAGCCTGCTGCTTTTCCTGTTGTGCTATAAGCATTCCATGCAAAAGTACCTGCGTTGCCATAACGTACAGTAATGTCGAGATCATCTTGTCGTACTGCATTATTCCATGTACCTTGTAGGTTCTGACCTCCTTGGTTTTCTTTTAAGTAATAATCACTCTCAAATCCACCTACTGGTGGATTTATACCTTGTGCTTCGTAATCCCATGGCGTTACTCTTGTCGAACCGTAGTATCCTTTGTATGAAAGTTTTAACGTCTTTAATAAACTATTCTTTGTACTGTTGTCAATTACTCCGTTATTTACCAAAGAGGTTAAGTATTCTGATTGTCCTCCAGGGGCAGTAGAATCGATTTGACTACGGTTGCCAACGTAATTCCCTGTGGGGCTAGCCTCTGCCCACCTGATAGCAGCATCACTCCATTTATTTATACTCTCAACCCTAAACTCTTCTTTATCGCCTGCTTCGTTGAATTCATCTGCCTTTGCCTGACGTAAGACAGGAACTTCATCACGGTTGTAAGCATGGTCCTGTTCGTTTAAAATTCTGTTTTCTTCATTTTGTGTTCTAGCAGCCTCATTTGCGGCAATATTACTATCTCGTTCATTTTTTATTCGGTCGCCAATACCACGTGCCTCATTTAAATACTTCTCCTTCCATTCAAAGTTTCTATCCTGTGCAAACTGGTTCAACCCGTAACCATTGTATTCATTTGGTTGTCTAATAGTAAAAGCTTTCCATTCACCGCCTTGATAATCTTTACCATCATTTTTAAGATCTACTGTTTTCCCGTTTTTAATTTTTACATAAATTGTTGTTGCTGTTTCTTCTGCACGGCCAGCAAATGCATCTGTTTTACGGTCTGCTGCCCTTAAAGGTATCGCATCTTTAAACTCACCTGGTTTGTACGGATTATTACTTGAACTTCTTCCGGTAAAAGATAAATTAGTTCCTTGCCATCCGCCGTTTGAATAAGAAGCCATCTATGCAACGCCTAGCCTTAGCTGGCTTAATTCAGAAGTAAATACTATTTTATCTCCTTTTGTCCACTCATGAACAGCATCTAGCTTGCTTTGGGAAAAAAATTCTTGTTTTCTGTACCATTCTTCCATTGGACTGGAAGCTTTATTTGTGTTGCAGGTGCGGCAACAAGGAATCAAATTGCTTCGGTTGGACGAACCTGATTTAAACTTTGGGACTATGTGATCTAGGCTGGTTGCTTCGTTTCCGCAATAGCCACACTTGTAGTTCCAGGCTTTGTATATTTCTTCTCTGAAGCGTTTTTTCGCTTGTTTCGGTCGGAGTTCAAGTAGGAGTGCGAGCGGTTCGTTCTCCGTTTTGAACATGTTGTTCTAGCCGTTAATCCATCATATGTCAGGTCAATATCATAAAATTTCAACCTGTTGAAGATTCTGTTAACATCCGCTACACACAGCTTGATTTTTTTACATCTGGGATTATCTTGAGTGGGTACATGATTAAAACTAATGGTTAGTAGTTGGCAGCCCAGGCACCGTGCAGTGAAGATGCTTGGTGTAGATTCTCGTACGCTTTATCGTATGCGGGATAGCGGTGACTACAAGCTAGGCAAGCACTTTGGTGCAGGCCCTATGACTAGATGCCGGGACACCTATTACTGGAATATTCCTTTGGTAGCAAAGCTTCTCAAGCAGAAACAAGAGCAGGAAACTGCTTCTGTCGTTTAATAGGAGTGTAATAAATTTTACGAATCTTATGGGCAAGGATAAGACCATCAATCGAAAGGTTGATCTTTCCTTGGTCCATTGCATCAGTTAAGCTGACGACGAGGGGATTCCAGCAGTTCTTCCTTTTGGGAGGCTGCTTTTCTTTTAGTTGAAAAATAAAAACCCACTGAGGATGCAGTGGGGAAATAGATCTTTTTTTTGATTTGATATTTATAGAGTTATCTTCATTCCAGGTAAACCCTTCTAATTCAGCAGGAGATTTACCGTAGACAGCAACCATGGCAAGAAGCCAACCTACTTTCGATAAGCCTGGTTTTGCAACCACATTAAAAACTTCGTCAACTATCCGGGCATCATTCGGAAGATGTTGATGGATCATGGTAAGAGGGTGGAAGGAGTAACGGCACTATAGACACTGGCTAACCAGCTCGATGAGTAACTTGATTTAAATATCAAGAGAACTTATTGTTCCTTGATAAAAACATTATAAAGGATTAAGTTATGCTAAGTCAAATCCTAGTAATTTATGCCTGGTCCAAGGTTGTAAGCGTTCGTCTTAAAGTTCCAATCGTTGATAGTAAAGCCACTTGGTTGTCCACCTGCTGCTGGCATCTGTCCTGATGCAACACTGTAGTAGTTACCGTCTTTATCCTTCATTAAAAAATTACCTATTCTGATAAAAGTACTAGGTACATTAAATAGTCTTTGCATCATTGGCATCATCATTGGTGCCTGAATGTTAAATGGGGGTACATCCATGTAGCCCATTCCGTAATAATCTAGTTTATTAAATGCACGTACCTGTTCTGCTTGGGTTCTAAGAACTAATTTTGTTTCCCATTCACTCATTAGTCCCACTTCTACAGGGAAGTCTGATGGTTCTGGTGGTGCTTCTCCAGCTGCAAACTTCATCGCATAAATATGTTTGCACCATCTATAAGAGTCAAGCGTATATGTCCAGTTGTCACTAATAAAAGTAATCTCTCCACCGGGTGCCCTGTAGTCGTTGTAATTAGGCATACCTTCTGCCACCTGGTCAGGGTTTGGTCCGACTCCTCTGGTATAAGCCTTACCAAAATCAGAGAATACACCCGGCAGATCCCGGTATAAATTCTTGGGATCTTCTATGTTTTTACCTGATTCAAATGTACCTATCCCTGGTAATGAGTAGTCATTTGGATTACCGCTGGGGTAAACAATGGTCATCAAACGGTTTTGTTGAATCTGTGCATTGACTTTTGTTTGGGCTGCATTCATCATCTGCCCATTCATTGTCATCATTTCGTAGCGACCAGGCTTAGTGGTTGCACACTTGGTGACCGGGAACAGTGGTTTTTTCCTCAGTCCAAGAGTAGACAAGTAAGCATAATCACGACGCATGTAGTCCTGACAAGAGCAGCAGTAACGCCTGCCTGTTTGTAGATAACGTCCTGGATGAAATGGAATACGAGAAGGTGTCCTTCTGACACCAGAATCAATTGTGGTTTCTACTGAACCAGTCTTTGCAACTTTAAGAATGCCTTGATTCTGATCAACATCAATAAGAACAGCTTGCACAAAACCATATAGTTTATTGGTTAATGGATCACGAGTCTCAGCGTCAATAGCTTCTCCAGATACTGTAAGAATCGTATCTTCTAATACGTCTCCATTGATTGCCTTTAAACTTCCGCCAGGACCAAAGTTGACATATAAAGGTGGAGGTAAGGGTCCACTTACTCCTGAAATTGTTCCTGAACTAAAAGTACCACTGAGTTGGATGTACCAATAATTTGTATTGTCTTGGCCGCTACTGAGAAATAAAACTCTTGGATCAGCTTCTCCAGAAACTGCTAAACGAGTGCCATCTTCTGACGTTAAGCTATCAAAACGTAAATTACCTGCTTCTACAACACCCGCCCAATGCATACCCAGTTCTTTGTTCTGAGTTGGAAAACCCTGTAAGATACCGGAGATAACAGGTTGTCTTGCGCCAATGGGTGTAATGATCCCTGAAGGAAAAGGGATCTCATAGTCGAAAGGATACAGAAAAGACTTCCGTGCACCATCACCAACGGCAAGCTCCCATCCTTTGCGCCATCGTGTCCAGGCTGCTTCTCTGTTGCTGCTATAAAGAGAGTCTGGGACACTACCTCCAAACTCTGCGGTGATTGGTTTTACTTTATAGTTTTGAGTTTTTTTATCTACTTTTCTTGCAAAAGAATCAGATCCGAAGTTTCCAAAGTTTCCTCCGGGTCTTTTCCTTGTCATATCAATAGAAACCGCCTTGCGCTGTAATTCTAATTCCGTTTACATAACCAGCTGAAGAAGATTGTGCACCGCGCTGTACAACACCAACGTATAGACGATCACCGCGTTGAAGATTGATAGCCCTATTACGCAAAGGAGTAGCTTCGCCCAGACCGGTGATATTACCGGTATTAGGAACCGGTACGCTGAGTTCAGGTAAGACATCTGTAAAGTCCATTGCAGTATCACCTACAGTTAAAGTCTTATAACTAATCATGTGGTAATCGCCATCTGCTGGGATGGGGACTGTAGTTCCACGAGTGTGATACAGAGCTAAGGTAACGGCAGGAAGAGTGCCAGCTTCAGGGGAGCTATATGAAAAACCATTGACAACTCCTCCTGAGTAAAGGATCTCTGTGTTGATGTTTCCACTAGCAAGTGATCCTGTATAGGTGTAATACCCAGCACCGTTAGAAGGCTCATTAGCCAACAAGCCAGAATCAGTAACAAAAACAGTCTGGCCACTAACCAAGCCAATGTATGCTCCTGATGTGCTTGTATTAATAACATAGTCAGGATCAATGGCGATGTTCATGTCATCACGAACAGCCATCACAGAATCGATGATGCCACCACTGTTGTTGTCGGAGCTTAGGTTTGCATCCATATCAACGAGTAGAGCAGGGCTTTGACCACCCTGGACTTCGACCGTTGCGCTACTACCAACAACCTGATTTGTTAAGCGAGTCCGAGCAATTAGCGGCCGATCAACAAATACTGGCTGCTTGTTAGTATTCGTAGCGGTCATGTTTCCACTTCTAGTATCAGTTTATTTTACTACTTATTGATTAAGTTTAGATAGGTTGCTGGATCTAAATATCCAGGTGTCTCTTCTTTGGTCGTTCCTCCTGGCATAAATTGCTTTAAATTCATGCCTGTGTACTGCTGGACGATACTCATCGGATCGTACGAGCCTGAACTTTTTTTATTCTGATCCAAAATCGCCTGGCCCATGAGCTGCTTTTTAATCGCATCCATGAAGTTTTCTTTTTCTTTGCCTTGCGTGAGATTAATAGTAGTGTTGTAAGTATTGCCATTGGTAGCAGTAGAGCTACCGGATTGATTGGCATCCATGCCGACAACGTTTCCGTCTTCGTCGAATTGGTAGGAGTATTGGGGGAGACCTGGACCGCCTTGCCCTACACCGTAGTTAGTTAGATCTCCTAGTTTTTTTTGTGCTGCAGTGTAGTCAACACCACCGGGTTGAAATCTTTGCAAAGAGTTGTTTACTGAACTACCAAATGAATCTTGTCTATTCATGTTGGCATTTGGATTACCGCCAAGAATTGTGTTATACAAACGATCTACGCCCATTCCTGGCTCATAACCTCGACCACCAAGCCATTTTTTAACATGTGGCATTTGCTCTGCCAGGCTGTAGTTGCCGATTTTATTAGGATCTAAGCCAGCTTCTCTACGTTCTGGACCACCAAATTGAATAGCACCATAGTAGTTGCCGCCTGCACCACCCCAGATATTAGGGTTCATGCCTGACTCGCGTTGAAGAACGGCACCTAGCTCATTAGGAGTAACACCTAATTGTTGTGCCGTTCTGACAATGGCTGCTTTATCTTTATCTGTAATTTGATAATCCATTAATACCCTGACCTCCTTAAGTTCATTGCATTCAGTTGAGCAAGAATTGTAGGATCAATTAATTCTTCTACTGCTCGCGTGGAAGCATCTAGTTCAGAAACTGCATCCAGATTATTCATTGTGCTGGGCTCCTGCAAAGGTGTCTTAGGACCGTCATTTTTATAAAGGTCGGGATACATTTGCCTGTGGATAGAAAGCCCGAGATCACGCACAGCAGCTTGTGAGGACTGGGTAGCAGCATCTTGGCGTCCTTGCCCATATACATTCAATTGATAGGCGTAAGGGTCCATTGCTTGGCCAATGTCAGGCGTTGGTGCAGGAGGTACGGGATCAGGTGTCAGTGTTGTAGGTGGTACGTAAGGAGGATTGTTAATAGTGGGTGCACCAGGTAGTGTCACACTTGGATCGTATTTTTGTCCGGGAAGATCATCATTGACGGAAGGTGGAATGGATCCGTAAGTTCCGTCTGGCCTGCTTGGTGAAGGAGTTTGCTGGTTAGGAAGATTAATGCCTGGATTTTTCTTTCTGATATCGTCTATCTGTGCAGGAGTAAGAGGTTTACTGTTAGGAATTAAATCATTAAGACCAAGCATTCCTGTAACGCCTGTTATGCCAGTTGCCATATCAAGAAGAGATCCGAAGCCTCTTTTCTCTTGATTACGACCCCACTGTTGGAAAGGTAAGTTCAATCCACCAACAAAATTATCAAGTGCTGGTCCTACATTATTTAAAGCTCCTTCGATTTGATCTGTAAGACCTTGGCCTGCCCCTATTTCAGATGCAGCTAAGGCACCGCCTCCGGCCAGTACACTTGCTCCAGCGGCTTTTTGTACCGGAGTTAAAGCTCTTCTTTGTTTAATTGCTTCACGCAACAAGGCACGACTTGCTTCATTATCTCGTTGTAAAGGTCCAGAGCCTGGTAATGAACTACTTGGAGCAGAGGTTGCAGGGGTTGGCCTGGGTGCTTTAGAGCCGACAGTGGGCGCTCTCAAGGCACCTGATGGTCCTTGGCCTACAGGTCGGACGCCATCGTCTAGCCTGCCTGCCATGCGAAAGTTTCTTGCTGCCTGGTCGCGAGCTACTTCTCTAGCTCTACCTGGGGCCATCTTGGCAATATCATCTACTTGACCCAAGACACTCATAGGTGCTCTTTGGATTCCAGCTCCTTGAAATCCTTTAGGTAGCATTCTCCCAAGGGTATTAGTTACGTCATCAGCTAAACCAATATACGTTTGAGGGTTCGTAATTGTATCTACAGCTGTGCTTCTTAGAGCAGGCCGCGCAACGCTGTATGCGCCTCTTAAAAGATTTAGTACACTCATGGCTATCTGTAGTTAACGCGAAGGTAAATGTTTGCGCCCACTGCGGTATCAGCTGGGCCTGGTAGAGCCATGATAAATTCTGCTCCAGAACGTTCATAGCGATAACGTGCCTGGAACGGATCTTTATAGTTAGGAACGTAAAGAATCTGTGCAAGACGATTAGTCTCATACAGATAAACTTCGTCCCATACTTTTAAAGCATCCTTGACATTGCTGGATCGGATCGTACGATCAACGTCTCCCACAATACCTTCGACTCTGGTACTTGGAGGTGTGAAGTCATCCTCATAAGAAGCAAGCTGTGTCTTCTTCTCTGCAGCGTCACAACGATTGATCTGATAAATGATCTTATCGTTGAACACTGAATCAGGAACAGAGTTCAAAGCTTCTTCTAGCCGCGCATAGTCACCTGCTGGAACACTAGTAACGTAATACCCCAGATGATATCTGACGCGGCTTTTATTGAAATCAGATAACTGCACAATGCACCGTCAGTATTGGTTAATTATAATCTGCACAAATAATAGAAAAGCCCCTACAGGGGCTTAACCATTAGACGCGGATTAGATCAGCTGCAAATACTGAATCCCAATCTACGCGAGGAATCGATTTTAACTGCTCAAGGCTAGTGAACCTTTCGCCTGACAAAGAAAGCTGTAAATCCTTAATCTCTTTTGCAGTTTTAAGACCGACTCCCTTGATATGATCGGCAATCATTTGAGCCGTAGCTCCATTGACATTAAGCCGAACATCTGTAGGAAATTTACGAGGCTCATCGCCTTTGGCTGCATCTTTTACTTGAAGAGTTTTAACCTTCTTAGATGCTTCCTTGTCTTCAACGATTTCTGTCTTGTAAACAGTGAAGATGCGACCGTCTTGGTCTTCGACCATGAACCAATCGCCTTCATCCCATTCAGATACAATCTTTAACCTTACGCCGGTTTTATTGTGTTTAAAGAGCATTGGGACTAGCTATTTTATTAACTAGCCCCATGTTACCCTAAATATCAATAACCAGGATAGTTAGAAGCGATCTTGTAGGGGAGATACTGCTCAAGCTCGTCGTAATCGACAGGAACATCTTGACGTACGAAGCAAACTTCGCAAAGGATGTAACCAGCGCGACCAGCAGCTGCGTCAGCATTAGAGATAGCCCAACCGCCGTTAGTGGCAGTGGAGTTAGTCTGAGCCTTGGAATAGACGCGGAAGTTGGTGTTCGTAGTAAGAACTTCGTAGTCGATGGCAGAGTCCAGAGGACAAGCACCTAAACCACCAGTACCTGCAGGAAGCTCATTAGCAACAGCAGTGATGTTAGCGCCTTCAACTACACCTGAGAAACTCACAGGAGCAGTAGCTGTACCAGGGCCGAAGCCGATTACCTGAGTAGCACCAGAGGTCTGGATGCCATCAAGGGAGACACGTCCGTCACCCCAGCCAGAGGCTACGGAAACAGCAGTGCGATAGACGTAAGCAGGACGATCAGTATCAGCAACCACGGTCATGCCGGTGATGTTGACGCGAGTATCATCATTCTTGTAAGGAGAAGGAATGATAACGTCGCCCACTGTGACATAGCCAGCACCAGAAGTATTGGTGACAGGCACGTAGCCACGCAGTTGATAGAACTGCCAGCCGGGGTTGGCCAAGACAGAAGTCGGGCCAGCCGCAGAGGCGTTGTTTTGGGATCCACCGTTGGTGTCAATGTTCTGATACCACCCGTTAAGGGGCTCAGTCATATCACCTGGGAAGATTTTCTTAGCAGATAAGTATGCCATTTTTCTTGATAGAGGTTAACTTATTTATGATCAGACCACGCCGTCATCGGAGAGGTAGCTGAATGCAGTTGTGATGAAGTCTTTGTTCAAGACCTCGAAACCAGCATACAGCTGCCAAATAAGAATGATGAAGCGCGAGAAGTCATCATTGTTGTTGATGAGTACTTGTGCGTTAGGACCGCCAATACCGACGCCAACAGACTGAGGACCGAAGAAGTAACCTTGTGCAACTTCTTCAGCAGCGTAGTTACCACCAGCATCGAATGATGTCTGTACTGACTTGTTGGGGAAGTTGGTTGACTCGAAGAACTTAACGCCTTCAAACTGAACGCCAGTAGGCATCACAGGTTCACCAGCCAGGAAGTAACCTTGGCCAGCCTGTGGACCCATGTAGAAGCTGGAGTTGTTAGGCATCATGGGGTTAGCCATGTACATGCCTTGTCCAGGATTGCCTGCGTAGCGAGCAATCTCACGGAAGTCTTCGTCACGACGCAAGTGCATCATGAAGGTAGGATCGCAAATACAGCGATACAGACCATCAGCAAAGGTAGGTACGTTACGCTTACGAAGATCTTTTACAACTTCGAGAAGGTCGGTACGAACAGAGAACTGTTGGACTTGTGCAGTGTACTCAGCAGCTGTATAAGAAATACGGCCAGTTGAATCCTTGACCTTGTCACCAGCGAAGTAGTAACCACCTTGGGTGCTAGAAGCTTGACCTTGTGCTTCTGCTTTTGCAAGTTCGTCAATGAAGACGCGGTCACGCCAACGACGATAGTCATCGAGCAGCGTCAAGCTACCGATGGACTGGTGGAACATGTTCAGGTTGCCAGTGTCGAGCAGCAAACGCTGCGCGGTGACCAGAGTCTCACGAGCAATCTTAAAGGTTGAAGGCTGGGTAGGATCACCTGGGTCCGCAGGGCCGGTGTATTCCTTAAGCACCACGAGGACTTTCTCCTTCGTGATGTTACGGCTGTTAGCTGTACCAATGGTCTGGTCAGCAATGCGCTCGCGTGAATCCTTAGTACCAGGAGTTCCCCAGAACTTATAGCGGTCCAGCTGCACGGTCTGGCCAGGCTGAGAGGTGAAGTCGTGGACGACCACAGGCTCAACAGCCATTTCACAGACATAAGCAGGATGCGGACGGTATAGTTCCGCACCTAAAATCTTAGGAAAGTCGTTATCTAAAAACACTTGTGTTTATCCTCCGTATACGGATAGTAAGTTTGTCAAACGAAAGATTCGGGCAAAACAATCACCCTATCTAAATAAAAGTTTAGCAGTCTTAAATATTTTAAGTGCTAATCAATACATCGGAAGGTAGTTCATACCTTGCATGTTTAATCGGGAATTGACTGTATTGCTGGAACCAGGTAGTTCTGGATCAATACCAATCATCTGGCCAACAGCACCAACTGCTTGTCCTGCGGCAACACCACCAAGGGCAGCGGTAGCAGCAGAAGCTGGAACTAAACCAGCAGCGGCAGCCTTGCCGACATTACGTTGTACTCCTTGAGTGGGGAAAGGCATTGCGCCAGACCGTTCACCAGGAATACCCATAAGACGGTTATCAACTGCAGAAACAGCATCAGCTGCCATGCCAGCACCACGCTTGCGAACGATGCTGTCGTCCGGAAGTTCGCGAGCATAATCGCCCACTGCATTACCGGCACTGTTAAGTGCTCCGCTAACTCGTTGGATGAGTTGCGGATTGTATTTGCCAGCAAGTTGACGGGCGGCTACTAAACCAGCAGCACCCCCTAAGCCAGCAGCAACAGCAGCGCCACCGGCTTCAACAGGATTCCCGCCTTGACTGGCAACAAGACCTGCAGCGCCGAGACCGGCAGCAGCAGGAATACCATATTTCAAAGCGTTACGCATTGGATCACTCCATCACGAAGAGTTTGTTAGCCATCACTTGAGGTGAAGCCTGGTTGATCACACGCCATGCTTGCGTAGGATCTTGATCCATCTGTTGCTTGAAAGAACCCCAGAAATCTTGGGGAGCTTGAGGAGCAGCAGCCTGTGGAGGTGCAGGGAAGTTTGCGCCAGGAATCATTTGCTCATTAGATACCTGCTGAGTTGGATAACCAGGGGTAGCTAATTCTGCTTCAGATTCGTAGACAGGATATGGACCTTGAGGACCAAAGAAATTCAAGGTGTAATCTGACAAGATGTCAGGATTAGTAAGAATTTCGTTGTAAGCCAGGTTCTCGCGATGCTCGTTCACGGAGAAGTTGGCATAACCCATCAGGGTATTACTTGCCTCGTTTCCCCACGCGACCGCGCTGTCCAGCATTCCTTCCAGGTTTAGTGCGTACTGGTTTAGAATCGCTGGCGCTTCCGTCCCGTAGTTCGCCACCACCATCTGACTCTCCGGACTCCACTGAAGGAGATCCGCCACGTCGGCTAAGGAGTTGATCGATGAAGTTTGGGAAGAGCTGCTGTATGAGGTCGGGCTTGTTTGCGAGGTCTGCTGAGCCCAGCTCGTTGATGCGTCGGGTTGGGTCGATGTTGCTTGACCCCAATTGGCCGGGGTATACTGACCCGGAGTCTGAACCGGGGCCTGTGATGGTGCTCCCTGGAACGGGGATTGCACCGGACTGCCCAGTAGGTTCACCACCTTGTTGAAGGCCGATTCCCATGGGTTCCCCTGATCCGCCATTCCCTGGGAAGGGGGGACGAATGCTGACGGGTTTGATTGGTAACTGGTAGTCGAGGCTGGAGCCGCCTGGGGCACCGCCTGGGGGAAGTACGTTCCCACCTGAGCCGGGGCTGCCTGAGGAGCCGCTACCGGAGCTGCCGGTGCTGCCGCCACGTAACTGCTCGGGGCCACGGATGGCTGGCTCATCTGTGGGATCGATTGGACGGAAGCGTCCTGCATAACTCATCTCCTTTTGTAATGCTTCTAGTGTTCGATACAGATATGGAGTAAGGTCCAATCTCGGGTCAGCTGCCATAGGCAAATCTGGAGATTGTGGATGAGGGGTCTGCATCATTCCCCCAATCAAACGAGAAAATTGGTTGTAAGCACCTTGTAACTCGTTGACCATCCTGAACGGAAATCCTGAAAGCATCTCCGCTCTTTCCTCTTCTGTTTTTGAAGGGAAAAGATATTTCAGTGCTTCTATGCTATCAACACCCAATTCTTGCAAGTTTCTTACAACAATTGAATTGTTCAGGATATCTTGAGTCGATTCTTCGTAGACCGGCCCAAGCCAACGCCAAAGCATTGTGATGTCTCCATCTGGTATTAGTCCCCTAACACCAGGTGGAATCATTTGTGCTTTAACGCATGCCATCATAAGTTGATTTACTCGTTGGTCATATTCATCCATCGCCTCACGATAAAACTGCATTTCTTCTGGACCAGCTCCTGGTTGAGGAGTCACTGGCTTTTCAAATTTTGCGGCTGCTGCCAAGGTATCTCTAAAGAGTTGTTCCTCTTGAAAGATGATTAATTCCATGCATCGGCAGAGCCCATGCGTATAAATCGAATTCGCTTTCTTTTTACTGGTGGCCGCAACACGACCAAACAAACTTTTATATTCGGTAGCAGTAACACCTGCGGAGATTGAAAGTTCATCTACACCTCCAAGTGCAGTACGAATCTCTTCTCTGTATTGCCGTACAAATGCATTTTGGTCACCTGAAATTGCATCAGGAACAATATAACCAACTCGGTCATTAGGTTCCAGGTTTGCAATGACCCTTGGAACACGAAGCTGTCCATCAACACCACGTTGAATAGGATCCTGTTTAAAGGTAGATCGCGACATTGGCGACATACTATTGAACCCTGAGTTGGCAGCAATAGAAGGACGTTGAGCTGATCCATCCCCTGTCCCCCCTGGTTCCATCAGATCCGTCTTGGGACGGGAAGAAAGTAACGTAGGATTACCAAAGAACTGCAAGTTCTTCTTCATGTTGCGAACTAACTCATCATGCGTAATGATGTGATTAGCTAGTTGATCAAATTCTCCACTGCCCTCCATGGAGAAGCCCTTAGGGTTGTTGAAGATCTCAACGCAAGGGATATATAAAAGCTCATTGGCAAATTTCTGGGTTTTGCCAGGGGTCATCATGTTGACATTGTCAAATGAAATCTCACCTTCTGAGTGAGTTTCTTCGATAACATCAGGTTTGATTGATAGGCGGATATAACGTTTCTGTCCAGGGTTCTCATGATCGGTTGCACCACTCATTCCAGACAACCCAATGTCTTGGTATATTCCTCCTTTACCAGTCTTGACTTTATAGCTGTAGATGATTACGACTTCTTCTAGCTCACCATCTACGTTGTAATAAGAGCGATACTCATGGCTACGGAAATAATAGAGACGATAATTATTTTTAGTAGGTCGGATGTAGAAAAGCCCTTTTCCATCACAAAGAAAGTAATCCCATATTGAATCAAGCCTGGTATCTAATTTGTTGTATTTAATTACTTTATCGATAAAATCTTTTCTCTGATTACCAAAGTTATCCTGAGAAGGAAAAAACTCAACCCCTTGGCGAATGCCAAAGAGTTTCATCTGAGCGATATGACCTGCGACAATACCCGTGTCAACGTACTCATTACCATCTCTTTCGATGTATGAGTTAACGATTTCTTTTAGACGGGCGCTCGTTCCGGCCATTATTTACCAGCCTTACTTTTATACATCCTAGCAGCTTTACCAGCTTTCTTTGCCTTCTCTGTGTTCCCAACGAATTGTTTACCTTCCCTGGATCCTGCTCGTTTCTTGCGATCAGTGTCTTCCCTTTCTTCTTTGGAAAGGGAGGCCCATGCTTTCTTGGGAAGGTAGCGTTTGGTTGTACCGTCAGATTGAATTGCTTTATCGGCCATTACCAAGTACCGTCCATAATTGCTTGATCAATAGTTACGTCTTGAGGAAGTAGCTGACTTCTCCACATACCTTCGCTCGGCATAAAGTAATCCTCTGGGTGACCTTCAGGACTATCTTGTATAGAAAACAAAGGCTGTGTCATCCCCGCATACTTACCTGCTAACTGCATTACTTTTTCTCCTTGTATTTCTTAGCTGCAGAAGCTGCTTTTTTACCTTTTTCATATTGATCTTTGGTCTGCCAATCCTCCTTGCCCCATTTCTTTAAAGATTTTTGCTTCTTTCCTTCTCCACCTTTGTACCCGCCACCAGCTTTCTTGTACTCGGAAGCTACGAGTTGTGCCTTACGTGCAGACCACTGACCAGCTTTACCGCCTTTGGTTCCTTTCATAACACGGTTTTTAATCCGTTCACGAACTTCTGGCTTGGTATATTTTGAATCGTCTTGTGCCATCAGCTTACACGTTTGATTGTCATTGGATCATTAAAGAAGTTGGCATTGCCAAGTAAGCCACCAGCTTGTCCCATCTGAGGACCGCCATACATACTGGCCATTGGTGTAGGAGGCAACCCGCCACCCATTGGGCCAACTGGTCCGTAACCCATGCCTGGATAATTTCTTACAGGAGTATTAGGGCCTTGTGATGGTCCCTGTTCTCCATTGGGTAAACCTTGGGCTAATGGTGGAAGCTGAGCACCAGTCCTACGAAGAAAAGTATCTGCTTCGTTTGGATTATCTGTGCCACGCCCTTTGTCATAGATTTTCTTTTGTCTCATCTGATTGCGATGAGAAGCAGGATCAATAGGAGGAAGCATCTGTCCTACCAAGCCGCCTATTCCGAACGGATTACCTCCTTCTTGTGGGGATAACTGCTCATTAATACCGCCGATCTGACCAAGAAGACCTAAAGGATACTGGCCAGCTAATCCGCCAGAATTTCCCATAAAGCCACCTTGAGTGGAAAGTGCTCGTCCTGCTAATCCACCAATCATATCTAGTAAAGCTTTTTATTATTCTAAGGGTTCAAATCCTCCTTCCCCATTTAATCTTTGAAGGATAATCCCGTCTCCTTTTAAATCCCAAGTAAGAAGCTGGCCTGGTTCCCAACCGAAAGTTTCCATTACTTCTTCAGGGATTTGCATGACCAAATCACCATTGTTATCTTCAAGAAGCTCTACGTAGTAGCTCATTTGGACAAGATCTTTTCCACAAGTTTATCAAGCTTATTATTGATTTCGCTAAACTCATCATTTGTGCGTTGCATCTCACGAATATAATCTTGTTTCAAAACGTATTCGATTGGTAAGCGATCAATGCGATCTTCTAGGGTACGAAGTCTACTAAAGAGTTTTCCTGTACCCCAGCCGATGCCTGTAATGCCTGCAATAACAACAGCTACTAAATGCTCCATTAATAATCCAGTTGCAGTTTTCCTCGTTTCATCAAACCGTTAACAAGCCATACCAATGCATCAACACAGTCGTCGTGCGAACTAACACCAAAATTAGTTAGCTCTTCAAACATCGTAGTAAAATTTCTGTAACGATTGAAGATGATTTTGTGATCTTCAAACATACCCATTATACCTCTGAAACGTGCAAGTTTATCTGCACGGAATCCTTTGACTGGATGCCAAATAAGATTGTATAAGTCTTCTTGTTCCAAGCAGACTCGTTTAAAATCTGCTTCTAGTGATGCTTGATACTGAACTGCTTCAGACCAGATATCACATGTAGAGAAAGTGGGGAAATACAAGCCGTCATCTTGACGGCCAACGATTGACCAGTCATTAAGAAGCTCTTTCATTGCATCAAGTTTCTCTAGATTACCCATTACACGGATTCTTCTATAGTCAATAATATGAATTTTGTTACCAATCTTCCCGCCTAACACCATTACTGTGTAATCATTTTTCTCTTTGATTCCAGCAGACAAGTCAACGCCAATACCAAGACAATCAAATTCTGTCGCAATCTCTGCTTTAACCAGTAGTTCAGGTGCCAATGACAGTTCGTTCTGTCTGACAATCTGATTCATGTACTGAAAAGAGAACGCAATCGGTGCTTGCCTTTTCTTTTCTTTTAGGTAATCTAATGACCACATGTCTGGCCAGTATGACTCTTCTTCGCCTGTCTCCTCGTTATTTAAGATCGCTGATAGGACGATCTGCATCCAATTGTTCTGTGGGCAGAACGTTGTCGCATGGATATCGTCATGACGGAATCGTGTCCCCAGGCATATCGCACGGCCGCCTTCAAACATCGTGGGAGCAATCACTGCATTCCAGTTATCCTGCATCATCTTGCGGATGTCTGGGTTGCCAATATCTGCAGCAGATTTCACAGGGTCATCAATGATGACAAGGTGAGATCGTTTTGAAGTCACCGATCCTTTAAGACCAGCGGCGCATAAAGTAAACTGTTCTTCACCAGTTGTATCAATACCAGCAAACTTGTGGTCGATGGACCAGTACTCGTTGCTAGTAACGTTTTTGAGCAGCTTAACGGTAGGGAATACATTCTGATATCTTTTAGATTCAATGATCCGTTTGATCGTGGCTGATTTAGATCTTGCAATATCAACGGTATAACTGAGGTAAAGAATTTGTAGAGGCTTCTTGGCTGTGGTATGTACACCAATGGCCCAGGCAGTGTATAAACCTAGGACTGTACTTTTAGCTGATCCACGCGGCCCCAATAGGTCAATATTGGGTCCAGCAATTTTTGTTAGGCATGAACTACTTTCATTGGTAACCAACTGCTGGTTCCAATACTTATGGTGTTCTGCTGGAGCTTTATCAGCAACATACTCACAAAAGAAACCAAAGTCTTCTCTTGCTTTTTCGTACAGTTCTTCTTGATCAGTCTTGCGTATGCGATGGTTTGCTGCAGCAGCCTTTGCATTACGTCGATAAGCTAAGTGAAGATGAGAAGGCACAAGCAGACCTAGTAGTTACTAAATAGTAACTTACTTGTCTTTGCAGTTACAATCTTTATGCTTTTTAGCTGCCTTAGCAGCTTTCAATCCCTTCTCTGCTGATTTCTCAGCCTCATCTCCGTCTTTACCACCTGTTTTCTTTTTGTAATACTCCACCAACTGGGGAGGCATTTTTTTCTTAGCCATTACATATACTTCCCTGCTAAGGGTTGATCGGGATATGGGTTACCTCCCTGTGGTGTTTCATCCACTGGGCGGAAGTTATTGAAGCCAGGACTGACTCGGCGGTTACGATCTAAGGCCTGCAAAATATTGTTCATCGACTTATGCGTGAACGAAGATTCTACAGATGGGCCAGCAGATTCTTCCACTAAATAAACCTATTCTTCAAACTGAATTCTAGCCCATACAGACATTGATGCTTCTTGTAAGGGGCCTTCGATAGGGTCATCTTTAAACACAGAGGCCAGCTCACGCAAGGCACGGTCTGCTCCGGCCATCAACAAACCTTTTCTGTCTTTAGAAGATACAAAAGAATCAACTTGAGCAATGGTGCCTCTAAGCTCTTTCTGCATCTGTGCAATACGTGCTACACCAGCATCACGCTTGACCGCAGTATTCTCAATGTCTTCCCTGAGTTTACGGATGTCTTCTTGCATCTCATTAATCTCATGCAACAGCACTCGATAATGATCAGGCTTTGGATAGGCAACTGCTACCCAATGATCCACAGCAATAATGCTGCTTTCATACCCCAGGAATTTGGCGTATAGATAAACCTGGATAGGAGAAAAAGTCTCTTCTGCAAAAGCAGAAAAAGACTCTCTCGATGCACTATCTAAATTATCTAGCCAATGTTCAAAAACTTTGACGTTGATATCAGAATCGATATCCCTTTTGCGCCTGGCGGTAATCCCTGGCTTCGTCTTTTTCGCTGAACTCTTGCTGCTGATCGGCTGACTTGCGTTGTTCAAAAGCTCCTTTCCCAATGGTTTCACGTTCTTCTTCACCGCCCTTTTCCATCTTTCCAATGGAAAAATCGTAAGCGACTTGTGCAGCTTTCTTGTATTGGTCTAGATCAAACCAATCGTCGTCTGCATAAGTATCGTCAACGTTTTGAGGCGTAGATGATGTCATTCCTACTTGTCCTTGTTTGGGGTCAGGTGCTCCTACAACCATGGATCAACTCTTTAGAAGTTGCCCATCATTGAGGCAAGACCTTGGCTGTAGATGTCACGACGACCTTCTACGGATTTCTGGCGCTGCTGACGCTTCTTGGATCCTTCTAGCTTGTCTAAAAGCTGTTGGAAGGTAGTAAGGTCAACCGCTGCATCCTGATTATTGGAGCCGGAATCACCTGGATCGTTAGCCATTGTATAAACGAATTAACTACATTAATTATACTACTGACACTACATCTTAAATCAAGACCAAAAACCACCAAGAAAGCTACCGAACATAGATGCTTCTTTGTTGCGTTGAGCTACATCACGAGAAGCAGCACCACGAACTTTTTCGCCTGCTAAGCTATATTCACCTGATAAACGAGTATTAGCTGTAGAGTATTCACCTTGAATTTTAGCTACAGATTCATTACCTGCATTCATAATTTTACGAAGGCTAACATCATATTCTCCTTTGATTTTTTGAGCATCAGTTGTAGCCTTATAGTCCATCGATGAATCAAACTTATTCCATCGTTCTTGTGCATCAACAGAATATTGTGTGCGCCAGCTGGAAGCGTCTTCGCTATAAACATTACGTGCTGATTCTGAATCTTGCGCATAAGCACTAGCTTCGTTTTGAAGATTCTGAATTGCCAACGAAGTGGAATTAATAGAATCTTGGACCTGCGACTGCTGTGCAGACTGCAGCCCAAACATTGTTTGTTGGGAGTACAGATCAAACTCAGCGGCAGTCAAGCCTTGTCCATCTGCATTACTACCAACAAAGGTAGGGCCTGATTCTACAAGAGGCTCTGGCGAAGGAGAAGGAGAAGGAGAAGGTGCAGAGGCATTATTTTGCTTCCTACACTCCGCATTCATTTGGTTAGCATCATTCTGGCTATTTACATTTGTAATGCCAATCTGTTGTGCTACCTCAAGTGCTCTAGCTTCTGTACCACATTCGCGATCACCTGCCCAGTCTAAATACTTTCTCTTTCCTACTTTTGTCATTATGAGAAGCCTCCTTTAGCACCTAGTTTAGCAAGGTAATTTGAAGCTACCTTATTGGCAGCATTCATGGTTGCATCGGCTGCTGCATATTTTTCTTCATCACCTAAGAAAACATCCTGTCCCCCATAAGTTCCATCTTCCCTTCTAATTGTTGGTCCAAGGTAAGACTGATTATTGTAGTAAGGAGTCATGTCTTGCTCTTGACCAGCAGGTGTCATCGCAAGATATTGCGAAGTAAAGTTCCGTAATTCATTAGGATTATCAGCTGCACCTGCAAGGCGAGCAGCATTGTAAAGAGAATCAATTTCTCCTTCGTTGCCAAACCTGCTCATCATCGGAGCAAATGTGGTTTGTACGACATTTCGTCCTACATCTTGACCCAAGGTACTAGTTAAACTATCACGAAATTCTTCGTTTGCTGATGAAAATTTACTACCGTCTTGAAGGTAGTCCATCAAATACTCTGTGGCCGCATTAGGTTCATAACCTAATTGTTTAGGCGCTTGGGCAGATTTGCCACCACCAAATAAACTGCCTAATCCGAAAATCATGCGAAACCTCCAAACATTGCATTTGCTCTAGCTAATGTTGCCGGTGATTGGCCAGCAAGAGAACCAGCAAAGCCTGCTTGTCTCCCCATGTCAGCGATATAACCCGGACTATTTTTTAAGCCGAGCAAATCAATCATGCCTCTGTATTGCCTTTGGTAATCATTATCTCTTGTTAATTCCTGTGCACCAAAACCAGCCAATGCCATGTCTTGCTGCATAGCAGACTGTAAGCCAATAGCTTCTTTACCAGCTTCTCGGCGTTGACCCTCCGCATTGTTCTGAAACAACCCTCCAATGATTGGAGCTGCTACGGTTGCTGCAGCTGCCCATGGAAATACCATATTGCCTCCTGTTTGTGTTGTAGGTGTTGGGTTTTGGATTCCCCAGGTGTTTGCCATATTGCTGGGGTTCCAAAACTGAGAAGTATTGGTTCCAGCAGTCTGATTTAAAAAAGAAGTGGCAACAGACGAGGGCGCGGAATTAAGGCCTGCCATCTTAATATTTTACAGCTACTAGACTCCTCTGCCAAAGTAATTACCAGTACCTGCTCCTGTATACATACTTGAAGCTGCTTGACTAATTGCTGGTCCTTTGCTTACCAGTTGGTCTAAGTAGTAATTACGATTACGTGCACCGGCAGACATCATGTCTGGCAGTTTGTTTAAAGCAAAGCCGACTAATTGTGATTGCAAACCGTACTTCTGTTGGCGATCACCAATTGCATTCATTAACCTTAAGGCTTCATCAGTTTTTGCCTTCATTACTTCCGGGCTATTTTCATACATCTTTGCATCTTGTTGATACTTCATGAACTTATCAAAGAAGTCCATCGGCTTAGGGCTTTCAGGAGTAGCTGGAAGATCGCTACCAGAAGGTACAGGCTCTGTGCCATTATCTAATTTAGTGCTATTTAGATAGTCCTGAAAAGGTTGGACTTGAATAGAAATAGGGCCTTCTGGGTTTCCCGTTTCTGGAAGCAGTCCGTTTTGCTGTCCTTGTTGAATTAAGGAAGCACGCGCCAAAATGTCAGGGTCAATATCTCCGCCAACAGTTTGACCTATCAAAGGAGAAGCATAAGCAGAAATACGTGTCATCTTACTCAGTAGCTAATGGAAGGAGCCTGCATGGTGCTATTCGCATAAGGATTAGCAGTCATTGCAGTACGAAGATTGGCACCGGCTTGTTCTTGAGCACCAAGTGCAAGTTTGCCAGCAGTAGCAACAGTACCCATCGCCCTATAGTTTTGGGTGTTAGAAGCATTAATGGCTTGTTGACGAACCAAATCAGCGTTCTTCATTTGGTTAATGATTGGCAGCATCTTTTGAGATT
>UEXM01001317.1_pt1 | contig 21539 bp, 9 predicted proteins | sample 1796661 | NCBI WGS metagenome assembly UEXM01 (sample SAMEA4772469, study PRJEB27181) | metagenome | reverse complement strand
CCCAAGGGAGTACTACGTGTCGTGCGGTCATTATTCCAAATATTATTGATTGTATAGTTCTGTCGGCCGCGGACTGCAGGCTTATAGGTATTCAATGCCGAGGGGTAGATGCGCTCCGAGTAATTAACAATAACACTCAAAGAGCTGCTGAGAGTAAAATCAATAGCTGAGTTGTACGCTCGTCTCGTATCTAGGTTGATCTCCAGACCTAAGCGGTTGTTCAGACCATTGTTGGTGAAATAGTCAAGCTCATTGCGGAACGGCACAGTCAGAGTAATATTGTTTGCAGGATCTGATTGTTCTGTGTTGTCTTCAAAATAGAAGTAAAGCGGAGAAGCATTCTTGGCCACTGGAGCCTCATAGTAATCTACAAATGTGTTTGGCTGTGTAGGCTGAATGTATCCAATCGTATTCCCCGCGATGATGTTGGGGATTGCCGGCGGGGTCTTTACGGTCCCAATCCTATTGGTGGAGCGAAGTTGCCGTGCCACAGGTCCCTCGCCAACACGAACTTGCTTCCAACTTGAATATCCATATACACCGCCGCGGTTATTAAGCACAGTGTTAAGATATGTAGAACCGGCGATGGCAGCGTCGGTGGCGGGTGCCATCAACTCACCTAAGGTAAGGTTATAATATGAAGAACTCGCGACAGCTGTGAGCGGGAATCCTAACGTGTGAGTTGAAGAACTCACAGGATCCAGGACGTAGCGACGGAGACCTACAAAGTCTGCATTCGGCACAGCGCCACTTGTGACCACTTCATAAAGTGTGGAAGCACTAAAGCAGAGGGGTCTACTAAGCCCTAGAATCGCTTTGCCTGCAATTAGCGACCCAGTTACCCAACTGTACTGTTGAGTGGACTGTGGGATCGCGTGCTGGACGTAGAGGTTATCATAGATTGAACCGGTTTGGTACCCTGTTTCTCTGTATGGTATCATTCTCCTTTTACGGTTTCTATTTGTCTTGTTCCACGAGGGAAGTGTTACATATCCGTCGGCTGGTACCGAACCATATGCAGCATCAGAGCCGAATGGTCCGCAGTGGAGGGTGGCGCGCTGGTCAAGACCGCGGTTCTTTCCGATTTGATCAACAACAGTAATCGTCCTGGCCGCCAGAGGGTCAACAGAGGCAGAGCCCGAGAGTCCATAATCTATAATAGAGAGGTTGTGGTAGGGTGCTGCATTGTAAACTGACAACTCTTCGTGTGCTGGATCCATATAACCGAGAGACATCACTTCGTAGCCGCTGCCGGCGAAGCGATTGACGATTACGGTATCCTGAGACGTAGAACCAGTTCGTGGAGGAATGGCGTAGTTCAGATTGCCGCCAGGGTTGGCGGTTGGTTTATTGAGGACTGTGGAGAGCGATGGGAATTCATCACCATCTAGGTTGGAAGGAGATTCAGAAGTAATTGGCGAACTAGCCCAATTAAATCCTTCTAAGTTATCATTCCCAGCGAGGTCTATAATATTTTCTTGATCATCACCAGTTAGATTTCCCATAGGATAATACACGAGGGTATTTGCGGCAAAACTAGATTGAAGAGGGTTCGAGCGCTGCCCACCATTATAGAGTTCTGTTACTTCTGCCGATGAGAGTTCTTTGTTGTAGATAGCCACATCACACATGTAGCCATCAAAAGAGGTAGCCCCCGGAGTCGCATTATTGCCTAGGCGCAGAGGGTATGTGCCAATCGCTTGGACATGACTTAACGTACTAGTATTACCGCCGTCGCCATCGTCCGCTCCGTCCACATAGATAGTGGGTAAGACAGTTGTGCCACCATATCCTGCTGCCATTCCTGCATACGTGACCACCACATGATACCATCGCTGAGTTACCATATTCGTATCGGTGCTGCGGTAATTAAGTCCTCCCACGACGCCCCTAAAGCCAAGTGCTCCACCGCCATCATCATAAAGCTTTATCTCGCGGCCGCCAGGCAGATAGGTTGATCGCCCAATAGATAGAACTGAATCGGTGCCTGCCCAGTTCTGAACGTTCATCCAGAGCGACATGCTGTAGGCTTTTGTGCCGCCGGCGGAGGAGGAGCCGATCAGATTATTCCAAGTAGTGGCAGTGTAAGCCGCAGATTCAGCATAATCATTAGACCCATCGAATTGGTAAGATTTTCCTATGATGGGCTCAGGAGTGTAAAGTGGGAATCTCCCTCTGGTTGCCAAGGTCTCAGGATAAAGAGCAAATGGGAATGATTGGTCCTTAAAGAATGGATCATTCAATGTGCGTCCGCCAGTATTAATAACCTGATAGTTTTTCTGATAATTACCGATGGAAGAGGTTGTCATCAAGATATTCTTGATATTGACCGGGCGTTTGGCCGTTTCTTCCCGCATGCGGTTCGCAGTAGGAATATCGGCATTATAACCAGAGGCTGCCACAGAGTCATAGTTTGGTGGAAGGACCGCCAGAGTGTCCGTCATACCCGCAGGCTGTGACAAATCAATTCTAAAGCCTTCTGCTCGGTCTGAGCGTGTATCTGTGCCCGGGTTTAACTCGGTATGGCGATAGAACCGTCCGCCAACAAATTTCTCTGGGAACGGACCCTGCATAGGGACGTCGTGAGCTTGAACAAAGTCGTTGTGCAGGTTTGTTAAAATAGATCCGGTTTTAAACTTGGTTTCAATCTCGGCATTGTAGCCAGTGGTAACGGAGCCGCTGTAGATACTGAATGGAGCATAGTTGTTACCATCCAATTTGCGCTCTTGATCTGTCCGATAACTGGGGTCTACCCCGAAGCCGAGGCGCTGCTTGAACGTGGGGAAGTAAACATCCGTTGAGGGAATCAGTTCTTCAACGTCAGCGCCGAATGCGCGCATTTCATTTATAGGATCATTAGTGCCAGCAACGACGGGACCAAACGGTTCGGTTGCTGCGAAAGCATAATTAGGCCGGTTGTTAGGGTGACGTCCCACGCCACCAAAGGTTATTTGTCCTTCAGCGCTGAAGCGTACTGGGGATCCAAGGCGGCGATTATAGGTCTGCTGAATAGCGTCAACTAGTTTTTGACGAACTGATTCTGCAGGCTCTTCTCGGTAACGGTGCCAGAAAAGATTTTTATTGGGATCGGCATCAACTGGAGCATGAAAACGCTTCCAGTTATTCTGAGGTATGGGATTGGATGTACCAATCTGACGTCTTGTAAAAGTTTCATTGGACATAATCCCAGTGCCGGCTGGGAAGTCATCGGGGGATGTATTGGGTCCGATGGGAACACCTGATGGAGATACGCTGACCTCTGGGTCTTGTTTACCGACTTTTTCAAGGAATGGGAACTTGCGCCGATATTTGGGTCGTTCTAGAATATGATTCTCTACAACGTTAAGAATGTTATCAGCAAAATCTGCCGATGCTGGGACGAGCTGCGCGAGCATCACAGAAAGAGCACTGTCAAACCATTTGTAGAACTCATAGAACTTATCAAAATCCAGTTCATCATTCTGAACTGTCTCGAAGAAACGCTGGCGGAGTTTGCCCATTTGTTTATACTCAGGGCGATATTTCTCAACAGGCGCCCCAATTAAATTGTGAAAGTCTTTGAGATTGGCAAAGTAGTTGATGATCTCTTTGGAGATCACCTGGTACATGCTTTTCTCAAAAGCAAAGTAGTAATTAATGGGGCGGGATTCGGTCGTAAAGACCTCTTGATCTTCCTGATTTAGCACCGACACCATATCGAGTGATTCAAGTTGCTCTGGAAGATTAAGCTGTGAAGACACAACAAAATCCTTATCTATTGCATTTGTCGAGGAGGCTTTAAAGAAGGATCCGCTGGCAGTATACTGCTTATTAAGAATATTTCCTAGCGACCCAAATGTGGTAAGATCAGCTGATCCAGAGCTAATATCATTAACTAGGAACTGTCCAACTGCATTAGATCCTGTATTCTGTAGGAACTCCCAGTTAAAAACTAACGTATCTATTTTTTGAATGTCGCCGAAAGCGCCCCATGTGTTAAATCCATAAGCAAAGAGATGAGGTTGCTGCGTACCATAATTCTCCGTATCTAAGGCATGTGCCCGGAGGGCATCATCTTCAACATAATCTAGCCAGTAACGGCAGGCGTTGACCTTGACATCTGAGGTTTGGAGAACAGAGCCTGTGAAGTTTGTCCGGTGGGCACCGATGTAAGCACGGCGGGATCCTGTCATAAACCCCCGAACAGGGGCTGTTAGCGTATGCGAGACTGTGAATTCTTCTAAGATCTCTCCAGAATCGGCTTGAACGCCGTGGAGTTCTACTATATAATTGTTACCTGTGCCGTTGACGAGTCCGGCCAATGGATACTGTTCTGGCTTGATGCGAACCGAAAGATTCCACCGATTGTTGTTATAAAGATCCTGGATAAGACTGGACGTAAGTCGGGGAATCAGACCAGTCGTTGAACTGGTTAAAACGAATTTCGCATTACTAGAGTAGAGTTCGTCGCGTTCCGCATATACCTGAAAGTTTACACTGTCTGGACCCATCCATGTAGTAGCCGTAGATGTGGCGCTGGCAGAGTGCATTCCAAATAGTGAGGAGCTGATCGTATTGGTGTTTACATACGCGGTCGCATCTTGATCTAGTTTGAGCGGGAACAGAATCTCCGTTTCCATCGTCAGTGCGTAGCCGCCCGTCAGGTCGGAATTAACGGGAATAGATCCTACGGAGTTAGCGTTGGTGGGATCGGCGTAGTTATAGACTGTAGCAGTCACACCATCAACTGTATTAAAGTCTACATAGTTGTCGGCTGATACTATGTTTTGTCGATTATTTTGTAAGTCAAAAGTAATGTTATCGGCATACATGTTAAGCTTAATCAGCTCTTCATCAATGCCGAAGCAGCGAATCAAATTGCGGAAGGATTTTTCTGTACCCTTGGTTTTGTAGATATAGGTAAGATTATTATAAATGTTCTGATAGATGATATTTTTGATATCATGGAGAGATTTCTCGTAGACTCTATATTCGCTGCGGTCTCCAAGCTTTTCTAGTAGATCCGCATCGAGAAAGAGGTCAGGTGCTATGAACCCCTGGGATACCAGGAGGTTTTCTGCAAAGGGCAGGGGCTTCTGGCTTCCGCTTGGATATTGCTTATCTCGTAATTTATTAAGACTCTGGATCTGCAACTGAGCTGTGTCAAAATAGCTTGACATAATCTGGGTAAGGTGGAGTAGTTCGCTCTGTCCTTCTTGATCTTCTTCTGTGATCCATGCAGGAATTGAATTATAGACGGCTGCATTGTTCATCGCATCGTGTGAGGAGCCGGACAATTGCAATGATGACTTAAGTGAGACAACCTCAGGATGGAAAGAATAAATAATCGGGTCGTGGAACTCTTTGATAGCTGCTGATGATGAAACAATGGCAGAGCCGGTGTTACGGGATGTGGCCGTATATCCGGTCCATGCTCCATTGGAGACGCGTCCCGAGTAATCAAGAACTACACTATCGGTAATAGAATTGCCGGTGATGCCCTCGTTAAACTTGAAGTAAACTCCGAGGTCAACATTACCGGATTCCATCGTTTCAATAAATGGCTGCGGGTCAGTGTTAACTCCGCCACCCACTTGAGTAAACCAATAGCGACCGATCTGCTTGGACGTACGTTGAGTTTTCCAGTAGCGGAACTCATCAAGGGAGCCCGAGAGTTTACCATCACCTGCTTGGGTAACACTGGGTGTAGTTGTTCCGGAGACAGAAGTGACGAGGGCGCCCACATAGCCGCGGAGGGTTGTGCTGTCAAGGTCAGCTACTCCACTGCCGGCAAATGTAGTTTCTTTATTGAGAAATCCATCAACATAGAAGCGAGTCTGGAGATTGGCGCCGTCGGATCTCACACTTACAGCATAATGATGCCATGCTCCATCAGCTAAAGAGGCACTCGTGAAAGTGGATGCAGCGATATCCTGGCGATATATGCCGGCTGTGCCTGACATTGCAGTAAGAAGAATGGGGGAACTACCGTCGCTGAGATTACCGCTCAGTTCAACTCTGAACCGTCCATATCCTGCCGACGAGGAGTTTGCTCCTGTCCAGCTATCAAAGATTACTTCGCGGTTTGTTATACTAGGAGCCAGGAATCCATCTTTTTTGAGCCAAAACTCAAGGGTTGTTCCTTGGCTACTAAGGTTTAGCTCCAGATTGGATGCGCGATTCATCGAGGGTTCATAATAGTTTGAACCTGTAAAACTTACCGAAAGGTTCTTCATCCCGTTGGGATTGACATGTGGACCACCCTTTACATAAATGTATTCAGGAGTGCTGGGGCGACCATAACCATCTGCTATATTATCTGTCGCTGCACCGTCGGCTGACATAATAATGTAACCTGTAGTGCGGGGGTATTTCTCATCATAAATGTAGAGGTCTAGATAGGTAGACTCATTGACCCACTTGACGCGTTCTTGCAGCGAACCATCATATGGATAGGTGTTGTAGATACGCTTGATGGCGCTACTATAGTATTCCTCGGCCGAACCATACCGGGCGAAGTTTTCCGGCTTGGAAAAATCGATACGAGGTATAAATCTCTCTTCTTCAATGATATCTTGCTCGTGATACCCAACAGATTCAATTTCCGACGCTATGTCGGCAGCTGACTTGTTTGCGAGAGACTGTATGTTTTCGGCAACTTCGAAATACTTCTTAATGCTCATGTTCTAATTATTCTTCAACTCGAAATTTGAACGTTTGTGGTTGTTCCTGCCATGCTCCTATGCTATCGTTGTAATAAGACAACTTAATTTCATACATATATCCGGACTCCAAAAGACCCATATCCAGGTCAAAGTAGTTGCCATCCTTGTCATACGAGAGATAGGTACTATAATTAGACCCTGTCCCATACTGGATGGCTCTATGGTTATCAGTTACACGCGTAATGCTGTACGAGGCGCTTGGAATAATATCTGTTGGATTATTCGTAGTGGAGATCACATATACTGTGGGGCTCCAATCGCGGTCTCTTACAAAGAAGCGGAAGCGAGCGGTGTCTTGGCTCGTATATGCTTTTTTGAGATTCGTGCAGCTCGTAATGCGATTAAACGTAGGGGCGTAATCGTATGTAGGCATTAATTCAGGATAGAACGATCCAGTGAGAAACTCTACTCCTCCGGAGTGCCAGACATCATGAATAGCCATCAAAGGGGTCGCTGCTGCCGTGAGTGCTACAGAACACGAATAAATACCAGCGCTTACATAACTAGCCGTGGTATTAAGGTGTCCGGCGGCTGTAGTTCCACCTCCTACCGAGAGGGCTAGCTTGGATCCCGTGGGGGCTCCATTAGAACTAGAATAGAAAGAAACCAAGAGGTCATTGGTACCTACAGCTGGGATGTTGACAAGCCTGCCCCGAATATAGTTATAAATATGCAAATTATTCAGGTTATCTAAGGCTGGTGCCAGAGAGCTGGAGAAGTAAAAGTTTTCTCTGTCATCCTGGATCCTTGAGTCCCACCTTGCCTCAATTACGGGGCGCTTATAAAAGAACTCAGTTGAGCGCGCGAAGAACTTCTTGGTATAATAAGATTGCGTAGCGCCGACTGTATTTTGAATTACAGATCCCGAGTCATCTCCCAAAGAGCTAGAGAAGTAAGCTTCTTGGCTAGCAGTAAGATGGACTCCAAATCCATAGTTTATAAATTCATTTCCGGAGGTGATCCAGCGTTCAACAATCTCTGAGACGTCTAGATCTATATCCTCATATCCTAGGGGGAAGGAGACATTATAGTTTGAAGCGGTGAGGTAATCTCCACCCTGGTTTGCCCAGTTAGTTCCGCCTTCGCGTTGTCCCCAGTTAGCTTGTCCAATATCCTGGTAGTTATCCATATCTAGACCTGTACCTTCGGACCACGAGGCCGAGACAGGTGCCACTATAAGGTTAAAGTCCTGCGGTAGAGTAAACGGCGTGCGGGCATTAAACATCTTAAGATAAAATGAAACACTTCCGGAGGCTGGTATAAGCCCAGCGGTGCGATTGGCACTAATGATATCAACGGGAAACTGAATGAGTGCCCGGGAGAGTTCCTGAGACTGTCCGTTGGAGCCGGATTCTTGTCCGTAAATAGAAAAAATCTCTAGGGCATCGGCATAACCCATATTGGAACCAGAGCCGCGGGTTACTAGATTGCTCTCAAAGGCATTGGTAATAGTTGTGTCAGCGCTGGCTGTGTAACGAAGAAGTGCCATTATCTTACAGATCCCTTGATGTCTACATTTGGAAACTTCAATTCAACCACCGCATTGTTGGGAATCTGGACTGATCGTCCTGTGGCTGCTAGATTGCCTACAAAATCATAACTGGTATCAGAGTATTGTGCTCCTGTGATGGATTTCACTTCAAGATGCTCAACATCAACGATACCGTCTACCTTTTGTAAAGCTTTATAGAAATCAGTTAGCATGATTGATTGTCCAATCTCATAAGGGTTGTTGGCCAAGAATTCTCGTAATGCGTTATTAGCGCGGTTTATTACAGTAAAACGATTTGTATTCATGTCAGCAACAATACTATACTCTATGGTAAAGTTGATAATTGATGCATCGAGAATATCTACCGTATCGTTAACCATCTTATACTGAAGGATCCAATTTCTTAAGTTATTTTTAAGAGTTGAGTTGGGGGCGACCAGTTTACCACTGTTGTTTTCGGATACTATATAAAGATTTAAGTTTCTCTTGAACTCATCAAAGTCGCGAACAACCGCGGCTCGTTTTACAGCTCCAAATTTCCCTGGCATTGCATAAGCCATAGCGCGATAGTCTTCTGTTGTTACCGCTCTATTCTGTGTTGCATAGAATCCAAATACGCGCTGCTTGATCTCTTCAGCGTTTGGTAACGTAACACTGCCGACGAAGGGTTCTTCATTAATAACTTCTAGCGAGTTCTGTACTGTATTGCGCACTTGCTGCGATAATGACCCCTGAGATGTGAATCTTATAAGTGGGCGGTCCACAGTGATAATCGTGTTAACAGCAGCGTTAACGTCTTGCGTGGTGTTGACACGATATCCTATGCGTAGTGTTGTATTTGAGGGTGCAATACCGAACTTATCTGTGCTGATGAGTTTTGTCGGATCAAATCCGGCATCCGTGATATAGGTTCTGCCATTTTGATCTAAGACGAGATCGGCGGGATTGTTAATAGAATTAGAAATTAGTTCCGCATCTGAACCATATCCAAATTGAAGCATTGTGTTATTTCTCTGCCTCTCCACCACAAAGCGTCGGGGGACTGGAACTGCCCGGAGAATGTTTCGTACAGTACCATTAGTGGCTGTGTTAACATTGCGAATAGCCTTATAGACCGTGTTCTGAGATAGATGGTCTACTTCTACATACTCGTGACCTTCGCTATCAATTACGCTAATAACTTCAGCCACGTTTGCTACTCCCAGATCCACTGCGCGGAAACGCTGGAACTCTCCGAGTTCTACCTCTTTAAATCCAGAACGCCCAGAAACAGCCATGCCCGATGCACGAATTACATAATTGGTGGGGGCGCCGCTAGTGTTGTCTACCGTGCCCACCACAATTTGGTTTCCAGTGCCAGCAAAATCAACGTCCTGTAGGAGAGTGTACAGTCCGCCACCTGTAGAAGAACATCTTGAGCCGGCTCGGAGGACCGGGGCGTAGGCAAGGTTGGGTCCAGTGCCCAGCGCAGGTACCTGAATATAGAATGTAAGGCGTCCAAATGAGGAGGGGCTAGTGTTGAGCTTGAATCCCATTTGCTTCGCTAAGCGAACTACGTTGTCGTACTCAATAGCAGTATCCAGGAAGGATTCATTAGCTTGATAGTCTAGATAAAAGGACAGAATATCGCCAACGTATGCTACCGTATCCAGCATTAAGGAGCCAAAGGAGGCTTCATTAAAGTCTTTATAGGTATCCGAGTAATATGTCTTCGCATAATTCTCTAAGTCTTTGCGAATAGACTCAAAGTCGCGACTGGTATAGTTAATGGATTGCAGCTTTTTGGTCATTTTAGTGTCTCATTAAATAGGTTGATTCTGTTGTATTTGCAAAACTGTAGTTGTCTGCAGGGGCACAATTGTGAAATTTATGATCACGGAAAGGTCATGAGGGAAGAGGTCAGGGTTGTCCTCGGGAATACTATATTGTATATCGTTAATGCTAATATAGGGTAAATAGCTCTGGACTTGGCTTTGAATCGCTGTGGTAATATCCGCATAGGTTGTATTGATATTGAGCTGAAAGAGGAACTTTCTTATCCCCACGCCGAAATCTGGATCCATCATCCGCTCCCCGGGGTTGGTCAAAAGAAGCATCTTGAGATTCTGCTTGGCCAACTGCTCAAATGTAGTATTAAGGTTATAAGCCCCAAAAACATCGCTAGTGGTCAATGGAAGTGCTACTGATAATCCTGAACTCATAATCGTTGCCCCCTTTTCCTAGCACTCATTCTCTTCAGCATTTTCAGCTGCGGCATTGTCAACGTTAATCGTGATACCATCGATTTCACTCTTAACTAGTTCTAGAAGCAAATAAAGTAGTCCCAGTGGTGTCGGAGGTATCATAAGCATTCCAGATACAGTTCCGGTGAAATCAATACCCTTCATTGAGACATCAGGAAAGAAATTGCCAGGAAGATCTATATTCTCGCCTGCAAGAGCTGCAGCTATTCCTGCATCACCCTGCTCAAATCCATAGTCAGCAAGACACAGAATAAGAGTCATGAGGTTTCTCCCGGTTAGGTCACTTTCCAGCTCTAGCTCGTTCTGCAGTCTCTCGTTAATTATTTTGGCTGGCTCATTTAAAACCTTAGCCGCTGTTTGGAACCCATGGGCGGACCCTGTTTTGATTAATTTAGTTATCATTACGTGAGGATCTATAAGCTCTACGAGTCCCTTGAGAATGCTAATAGGAGTTTGGATGAGCATCTTCAGAATAAACTTGCCTGTATTTAACCCATAATCTTCTGGGGACATTCCATTAGCCGCTGCAATTGCGGCTTGTGATGCAGGTCTGCTTAGATTTGGTTCGATTGGCAAGATGTTATCGCCGGCGATAGTATACATCAGCAAGTCTAATGCCGTGTTCTTGGGACCAAGAAACACATCCTGAATCTCGGGAAAGTATTTTGTGGTTAGATATAGATTGTGGATCAATGGCACGGCTGTAATGAGGTCTTGATTAAATGTAGTGGAGAAATACTCTTTATAAGATTCATTATTGGCGATGATGTTAATCTTGTTGGTATCCATATATCCGACCGAGAAGCCGGTTTCCTCCAAATTTGAAGCAATTACTTCTTCCTGGGCCTCATCTAGAGCATCTGCTCTGTCCGACTCTCCAGCGATCCAGGCTTCCATGTCAGCCAAGAGTACCTGAAGTCCTGCTTGACAATTAGCTAACATGTATTGCGCTGCTTTAAGACCGATCTTCTGCTTCGTGATATTGGTATTGAAGGGGTGAATCTGGGAACCAAACAGTGCATTATGCAATGCACAAAGGCGGACGATTAGGCGAGTTCCGACAAATTGAGCCTGCTTGGTATAATTGTCATCAGGATTATTGAAGGTAAAGAGGTCAGGCTGCGGACGAGTCGCGCTCCAACGGCGCAGAGAGGTAAACTCCGCCTTATTGTTAATATAGATGTTATTCATCTGTATCGTACGAGAACGAGTTGGAGTGGACGCGAAGGCGGCATCAAAATAGCGTTGGCGAATATCTGACTCTTGGCTGTTCGGAGCGTAAACCACACTTCTAAACCTATTAAGAATATCTTGAGTTTCAACCAGGAGCGTGGGGCGTTCAACTTCCGCAGAAATAGAGACGACGGCACCAGTCTCATCTCCCGTCTCAGCATCAGTGAGAGTGTCAATCTGGAAGGATGGGGGATTGTCCATTGTTGCCGCAGCGCTGGTGGCCAGGACGTCCAAAAGCGCTTTAACTCCAGAGAGTATGGTCCACCACTTGGCGCGTTGGGCATCTGTGGGTCCTCGCTCACCGATGTTTGCGGCGGTTACAGCTAAGGCGCCTAGCTGAGCGCGTCCCACACCTAGAAACTGGTACTTCCACGTACTCACCTCGTTATATTCTATCCCCCTGTCTTCAGACAACTCCATTAATAAATCTGCTTCCATCACACGAATGTCTTCAGACATGGTCCTCTGGTCCTGACCGTTCCACGATTGGAATACGAGCCTCTCATCCGTGTTGCTGTAGTTGCTAAACAGTGCGCGGTAAATCTGCCGTCTGGTCAGGTACGCGGTGTATGGTGAATTATTAGCCATTTTTAGTAATTTACTCCTGCATCATCGGGGGATAGAATTCCCATATAGCGCCATTGCCGTCTAATATAGCCGTTAAAATCTTCGGGGAGCGATGGCTCCCAATCGATAGTTAGATGAACCAGATTCATTATAGCCTGTCCTCTTGATTCTGTAGGGAATCCGGCTGCCTGATAGGGGTTGGGATATTGGGTGTCGGGTCCATAGTCTTGAGGCCAATTATCTGTGTGGTACTCAGCATCTAGCCAGGCTTTTGTTCGCTCAGATGCAATTTGCCCCAGTTCGTATTCTACAAGCTCAAGAAGTCGGTTCAGAAGTGGTACATTACCTAAGTTCATTACATTCTGATACCAGTAATTTTTGGGTAACGTAGTGTCATAATTGGGAGCTGGAGGAATTAAATCATTCTGAATCTCCTCTAGAATTCCCAGGCGCCACAATTGATACTGAAGACTGTCCGTTCCCTCTGCTGCGGTTGTGCCTTCCGCGTTTATAACAACACCCGCAAGAATCGCGAGGGCGTCGTCCTCATTGGGTACCGGGGTGTCAAGAATAGACCATTGGGTTTCCTCGGCGAACGGTTCGCGGGGGCTACTCTCGTACCCGCCCTGCAGCAGCCAATTAACAGTAGCGACGCTCCACTCATTACCGGCAGGGAGCCCCATCGGAGTTCGTTCACGGATGATTCGGACAATTTCATTTCGGAGAGCGCTACCGGTGAGACCCACCAGACGTTCTGCATAATCACCGGACCCAAATACGCCAAGTAATGCTTCACCATCCAGGGAATCCTCAAATGCATCTCCTTTGGACCGGTCCAAGTTCAGACCTTCAGCCCAACTGAAGTCATACTCTGTTTCTGCATACAAATTATCGAGTAATTTCACTACGTCGCCTGATCCAAATTGATTCAGTACTGGTGCATTCTCAGTAGTATCTCCGGTGACGCGGTCTTGACCATCATAAAACCACATAGAATATACATGAGTAAATCTAGAAGTGTTTTCTGTAGGAATACGACGGCTCAGCATAAAGACCGTAGGCGTATTCAAGAAGGCGATGCGCGCAGCCTGACGGATTCGTGAAGGTCCCGGAGCGGTGTCCTCTCCTTGTGGTCCCGTAAGTAATGGCATTGCGGTGAGGACTGCCTTAGTAAGTTCAATGGGGCGACTATCAGGGAGTGCTTTCTTGATTGCATTATTAACAGGGGTGCGGGCAAGGTGCAGTCGCTCAACGATTAGATAGTCTATAATCTCATCAAACCCAATCAAAGGGCTGTCGTCTGTGGCTGAAAAATTAGTGTCCACCGGGAACGCTATGTCGTTGGGGGCAGCAGTGAATCGGATGCCGCCTTTGTTGATGACTGCTTGACGGCGTACCTTTCTATTAAAGTACTCGGCAAGATTAAGCCTGAGTGTTGATTCTTCGGCCACGCCTACATTCATAGAATCTAAATACGAAATGAGCGATGTTGTGACTTGGCTACGGAAGAACTTAAATAAATATCCTGTTCGGTCTTCTAAAAGGGAATCTATTGTAAACGCCGAGAATACAAAGATGTTCTTAATAATAAAATCTGCTACATGCAGCTGGATTAACAAAAGATAGAGACCATACTTTATAACATCGCGGATTCGCATGCGCATGGGAACTTTTCGCGTTGAGTCTCCGCAGGCTGCTTCCGCATATTCATCAGTCATTTGCTGCAGAATGCCGCGGACGTCCAGAAAATCGGCGACCTCTTCCGGAGGACAGTTATTATTCAGATGGAATAGGTTTAGGGACTGGAGGGTTGCTGCGTCAAACACACCGTTGTTAACGATATATTCAAAAATACTTTCGGTTAGAGCAGCATAAGCTTTTGGAAACTCATGAGCTTCCACATCCTGACGGTAGTTTAACTCTTCTTCCTCGGTTCCCGTTTGATGAAAGGGGGACTGAATATAAGACTGGACAAACCGATCTACATATACATTCGTATAGTGAGGCGGGAAGATATCTTCAAAATTGGCTTCGTAGGCATCATCGGTCGCACTGAACGCGTCGGCAAGACCTTGGTCTAAAATCAATTCAGACCTAGAAGATGTCTCATAACGCACGGTCTTTGGGGCTCCATATCGGGGATAGATAATAGAAATATACTCGTCAGGGTCTGGGATTATGGTCGCGGCACGCGTCGTAGCGGGTGCTGACGGAAGAGGGAGATCTGTCGGAAACTTAAATTTAATGTGGAGGGGGACATATTCCGACAGTACTGTATCTATATTACTAAACGTTGCTGTTTCGGCTGCGTTCTCTACCGTGGGAGCTGAGCCGGCCATTCGCTGGGATTCAAAATAAACCTGAGCAGTGTATTTGTAGTCCGGCGCAGCGTCGTTATAATGACCCTGGAAGGTCTGAACGTATGTACGGAATGCATTGTAGAACTCTTGATTGAACCTATAAGTGGTGACAGCGGGAGCGGCGCCGTCCTCTCCAAATCCCAATCCGGAGGCGGCGATACTTTCTAGTTTATCATTGATACCATTAATAGCATCCATGAACTCTGGATCTGACATAGCACTCGTAAGTGTATCAATGACGACTGCTGTAGCCTCGTTGGCGGCAGCGGGATCAAAACCTAACACATCGGTTATGTTTAACTTCCCTGTCACCGTCGCACCAGTGTCGGGGTCTGTACCGACCGTCTCACAATTCTCAAATGCGTCCGCGAAGTTTCCGGCGGCGTCGGATATCGTCTCAAAGACTGTCGTAATCTGATTAAGGATCGCAGGGTCCAGACTCTCCAGGCTTCCTGTGGATTGGACTTCGCGACCTAGGTCCTTGGTTGATTGAGCGCTGGAGAGGACGTTGGAGTCCGAGCCGCGGACGAGGACTGGCTCTAGTAAAACTTCTTTTAGGGAGTCTGCTGCATTAATATACTGCACCTCAACTGTCTCTACTAGGGCGTTAAAGGTTTCCGGGACAGCTTTGGAAATGGTTGGATCATTAATATAATTGGCTTTATCGGGACAGTCCAAATTCGGTTCCGGCATTTGAAGCCTATTGATTAAGTCATCCAGAAGATCGGCATCATCAAAAATGAGACATACATTATCTTGATTTAAGAGATAAGCTCTATTAGCAATTTCGTCACATATATCCCTGACGTCAATTAATTTTGACAGATCACTAAAGAACCCCATTAGACCGGAGGGATCCGACAGGTTCGTCTTTATAAATTCATTATCATACTCTTGATTAAACTCTATAATTTTGCCCATTAAATCCGGAGAAATACTGTCTCTGTCAATAAACAAAGTACAAACATCCACAGAACTCAAGATCTCAGAAAGGTCTCCAATGTAGGCTCTTAATTCTCCAGTTGTCAGGTTATTTGCCGCAGCAAGCTGGTCTAGTTGAGTTTCACCTCCTGTGAAGGGAGTGTTAGGGGATGGTAATCGTTCTGCCAAATCAACCGCACCATAATCCCTGCTATTCGGATTATTAAAGTTGCAGTTTTCTTTAAGCAACTCGGCTAAAGACTTAATGATTTCCAGAGCCATTTCCTGGACCGCATCAACCAGAACAGTCTTAATAATAGTAGCTATATTACCATCTTTAAGTTTGGGCTTAAAAAGGTTCCAATCTATTTTAGGAGGCGAATATAGCGGGGGCTCGGGCAAGTCGGGTACCTGATAATAGATCCCCGAGATTTCCTTCTGCATCGCATTGCCGAAGGCTTGGGTGATACGAGAGGCTTCGTAATTTAAGCCAAATGTGGCGCAGAGGATCACCTCTTTCATAAGCTGATCTACGCCTAGGCTCCGAAACAGTCTGCCCACAACCGGGTTCTTTTTATCTATCAATCCCAGAGGTCCCTGTAACAGGACATTATTCACTATGTCCAGGGCTCCGCGGGCTTTATTGAGAGTTTTTGCTTTAGTGTTCTCAAATACGCGTCGGTACAATGCCGGATTCTTTTGAATATGTGCTTTGATTCTCGCCATCTCTTCGGATTTAAAGAATTCCGTGAATCCGTTTTCCAGTGCCTCAAGGTTGGCAGGACTGAGCAGCCCTTCCTCGTAGGCCACTTTAATGAACTCATTTTGAATGCCGTTGAGACTTCCAACAACCGTGGTCTGTCCCAGGTTAAATGTGGGATCAAAGTTATTCGTGTCTAAGACTGTAGGGGGATCCTGTAGTGCGTCCAAGGTAGCTGGCGACTCCAGAAAGTCCAAGAACGAGGTGGCGCCGAAGCCATTAGGGTTGGACCCCTGCCAACTTGTTGAGAGGAAGCCCTCTAGCACCCCCTGCTGCATAGCACCGTTCTGAACTGATTCAACTATATTCTCATAGTTTCTCAGTGTGGCAATACTGAGTGGGTCTTTAAAAATTCGGTTATATAAAATACCTGTAAATGTGCCTACCTTGGCTGGCTCGGAGGAGATAGATTCCTCAACCAATAGATATTCAATACCTACAATAGCTGCTTTACGATCTCTTGTTCCAAACTGAAGGGTTATGGTGTCGGCGTCTGTAAATACGGATGTGGTTCCCGTCTTGAGGCTTAGAGTGCTCACCAGATCTGCCACAAGGGCATTAAGAAACTTCTGCACATCTGTCTTTAGGAATCCGAAGTCTACATTGATATTAAGTTGTCCCTCGAACCCCTGCATTTGACGATTATAGGCGCTCATGCCATCATTGAAGGCATTATTGCTTGTCCCCAGGCTAGCAATAACCAGTGTCGTTTCGGATGTAGGAGAACTCATGTTCTTCTCTTCTCGGAAGAAAGCTAGACTTTCCTCGTAAGAGGGCATCTTTCCGTCTTCCTCTAGACTTGTCCGGGTACCTATAAAGTCATAGGATGTCTCAAATACCATTATAGTTTTGTTACTAGGAGGAGAAGTATTAAAATAATTATCAATGTTTATAGCGCTCTTGACATCATCGGATACTGCCTCCACTGTTTCTATGTCACCTGTTGGTGGTAGCTTCTCTTCAAAGAATACAGGATCAATCCGGAGAGGATAAAACTCAGGAAAAAAGTGATCTAAAAAATGTCGCTGTGCGCGGCGGAAAACATCGTTGCGGTGGTCTGTACTGTTATTAAACTTAGGAACCTTCAGTTTTAATTTATACACCTGACCAATTGCATCATAGAATGGAATTCCAAATGCGCGGTCGACATAGCGTTTAGGGTTGAGATTGGCCATAGGTTTAATTTAATTAGTATTATTATATTTACTTAGAATATAAGAACTTTTTCCTTCTTCGTCAACTGGATCTACTACTTCCATAGCTCCCAAATACGTGGTTTCAATCATAGCACACTTTGTCGCGTGGAGGGGAAGCTGTGCAGTTACATCTGTTAGAACACCAATCAATAGTTTTGCCGCGGCGGGAGTCAATGTGGTAAAATCGGGAATCGTCGGAGTTCCATAAAAAGGAGTGTGGTGAGTATGATTCATGAGGGCAATCGTTATATTACGATGCTCGTCTACAAAATTATTGAATAACCCCCGCAGCTCATTAATGGCACCTACTATTTCTGACAGGCATTCTCTCAGGTTATCCCCTTTTACCATAGGTTGTATATCTCTGTCATCATTGCAGGCGATTAAGTCAATCCCGTATGCCTTTGTGGACATGTTGCTCAGTTTGCCTCCTTGGGAGTTATATGAGTCTGTGCGCGTTACTAATTTGATGTTCTCCCGTCCAATGATACGAATTGTATCGGCTTTGACTGCTACGGTGCTGCGCAGGGCGTCGTCGCTGGTATTGCCTACTGACCCGGGAGCGAGGCGGAAATATCTGTCAGGATTGGATTTCTGCGAGATGAACACTCGCGCGGCGTCCAGAACCATATCAGGATCTACACCGAGTGGCTTATTATTTTTAGAGCGGGCTTTACCTCGGAATCCCTTGCGTCCTGCCACCAGATCAATCGCGGCGCTGTGAGTCTCTAATCGTTCTGTCAGAGTGTTGCCTGAACGGTCCAGCCCCAATACTATACACGCATTCCCCTTGTCCACCACTTTCTCGTTGGGAGTAGAGATGTAGGAAGGAGTATCAAAATTATTCCGTGTGGCGTTGTCGCCATAACCCAAAAACTGTGCCTTATCCTCCTCGGACAGAGAATTATACTCTGCTCGGGTCTTATTAGACATAAGATCTAAATTAATTCTTGGGGTTTTAGTACTACTCATAATATGTCATTCCTATGCAAACGCTGAGGGGTCCTGTTTGCGGGCGACAGCGACCGCTTCAGGGTTCTTAGCCATAGCGTCCCTAGCTTCTCTCAGCTTTTGCGCCACTCCATCTGGTTTTTTGCTGGTGGGTCTATACTTGGCATTGGCGCCCTCTTTGGCGCCCGGTTTTGGATCGCTACAATAGTGATTATACCCCCGGGGGCAAATCCAATTCTTTTTCAGCCCGTTCTTTGCGTTGAATTGATTTGGGACAGAGGCAAATTCCATTGCCAACTCTTGACCGGCATCGGCTACATTATCGTGTAATCCAAGCAAATATCCGCCTAGGCGGGATCGACCAGCCTTATCCAAAATAAGATAGGTACCCATAATATTTTGATTGTCATTATTAAAGATCAAAGTATCAAGTTGATTTTGAGTCAGTCCTACCTTTTGTATGCAGGATTTCATTGTGCCCTTGACCCACTGGAATTTTCCTGCTGCCGTGAGTCCGGGGGTGTTGACCCTGGCCATGACTTTGTCTGTATACGTCTCGACCTTGCCGGTTTCTGGATTCTTTTTCAAGCCTTTGTATTTCCTCCAAACGCTTCCCGCGGTATTATCCTTTTTATAGAGTTTGACCTTATTGGCCATTGACCGTCCTTTATATAATTTTTGAACGTCCCCAATTGTCCTTTGGGATAATGGTTTTCCGTCCGTAAAAACAGTCGACGAGTATTCAGAGGGTGTGTCACCGGCTACGCCTCTGTTTAATGAGTTAATGTTACCTTCGCCGCTAGATATATAATCGAATAAGGGCTTAAGGGCTGCATATAAAATCTTCCGGTCGTCCCAAGTCAGGGTCTTTATCTTCCCCGCGGGGGTAGTAAAATTCCCAGCCCTCCCGCCGGATCCAAGGGGAACTGGAGTTCCTGTCCAGGGAGTCGAGGCTGCTTCTGCGAGAGTAAAGCCAGCGGATGGGATAATTCGTGTGATCTTTGGACCACTTAAGGTTTCTGCATCCTGGTATGTGACCTCAACGAGGGCGCCATTAAGAGATATATCACCTTCGGGGACTAGAAGTCCTTTAGCAATACTCACATCTGCATACAGTCCTATCACTGGGTCGTTGTATGATTCGGGGGCTGGAAGGGGCTCTAGTTCCGGGATGTAAACCTTATAAAGATAGTTAGCTACTTCAATGGCTGCGTCAGAGTCTTCGGCGTCGGGATCAGCCGTTACCGGTGTGTTCACCTGCGACATTATGGATCCCTTATATTCCGCGATCGCGCGGTCGATGCGGCGGGAGCCTACCACAAAGCCCGTAAATTTAGTCACGTTTTCAAGTGTGTTAACTTCAAATGCTTTTTCTGTCGCGAATCGAATTGCTGTGGCAGTCGTAGTTCTGCGGCGATCGCCTGCAGGATTTAAATTATTCCTCTTAATATCGTTGAGTTCTCCGAACTTAAGACTTTCGAGATCGATTGTCATCCGACCGTCCCCAATTTGAGTCCCACTTTAGCTAGTGCTGTGAGTTGTGATTGAGAAGGAGCTGCTTTTCCGCCGGCGCTGCGGACTTTGCTCGGAGCACTAGCACCCCTGAATGTCACATGGAAATGATCTTTTTCTATTAGGACATCTATTCCTGGGTATAGTTGTGTTGCAGCTACGAGGGATTTACTTACCTTTTCTGAAGGGATAGGCATTCCTTGAAAAGCAACGTCTACTGCCCTGCCCATCAGGTGGTTAGAGATGGGGTAACCTGGGGCATCTTTATCCGCCAGGTACCCTGCATTTGTGCCTGCTTCTTGTTCAGTTTGGTAATTGCCTTTTTCAAAAGCATCAGCTATAAGATTGGCAGCCTTATCATTATAGAGATCAACTAGATATTTACGTCCGGCGGCGCGGTTGGTGAGGTTGGAGGTCTTTCTCTTATAATTCTGAAACATGATTCTTACTTGATTATAAGGAGTTCTTAGGGCGCTGTTGATTGTCAAGGTGGTGCCCACTTCCTCGGCGCCTGCATTCAGAGCCGTGAGGAGTTTGACCATGGCTGGGTCGGTCCCCCAGTGAGTGTATTTATCACTTGCTTCATTGGTCGTGCTCTTCTTAATGTTTGGGATATTCGGTATCTCTTGCTCATTGCCGGCTTTGCCGCGGGGTGTGATTCGAGGAGGGGGACCGGCTTCAAATCCGCGGCGAGTGAGCATTGGTCCGGTGAGTGTATAACCAGCAGAAGGAATAATTCGTGTGATCTTTGGACCGCTTAAGGTTTTTACATCCTGATAAGTGACCTCAACGAGAGCACCATTAAGGGACACATCGCCTTCAGGAACCACCAGTCCCTTGGCGACACTCACATCTGCATACAGCCCTATCACCGGATCATTGTAGTCTTTAGGTGCTGGGAGGGGCTCAAGCTCGGGAATGTAAACTTTATAAAGACAATTAATTACCTCTATAGCAGCATCGGTCTCTCCCTCGTTGGAGTCTGTCGTCACTGGTGCATTCACCTGTGCCATTATTGATCCTTTATACTCCGGGATGGCGCGGTCGATTCTCCGGGATCCCACTACAAAGCCCGTAAATTTGGTCATCTTTGCAAGGGTATTAACTTCAAATGCTTTTTCTGTAGCGAAGCGAATTGCTGTAGCAGTTGTAGTACGCCTCCGGTCTCCCTTGGGAGTTGAGGCACCCCTCTTAAGGTCATTTAGCTCTCCGAACTTAAGATCTTTGAGAATGATTGTCATTAGTCTTTATTCTCGTTCAGGAGATCGAAGAGTTCTTCTTTGTCGTTTTCGGTAAGCCCAACGTTGGTTGTCTTTTGCCTTTGAAGGATTGATGCTAACTTAACCATCTGCTCGTTGGAGCGCTGGAGGTTTTCTACGAACTTGGCGGCGATGGGTCCCATCTCCCGTCGGTCGGTTGCGGACGAAGCCATGTCAGCCATAACGTCCATAAGGAGCGACTTGGCCATTGCTCGGTCTTCTCTGATGTTTTTTGTGGTCTCTTCTAGATATTCGTCTAGGCTTAGATCTCGCCGTTTTGCCATTTGTTCTTAAACGTCCTATATCGTTTTCTTAGTTTATTAAGATTATTAACGACTTGT
>UEXM01001315.1_pt1 | contig 21539 bp, 24 predicted proteins | sample 1796661 | NCBI WGS metagenome assembly UEXM01 (sample SAMEA4772469, study PRJEB27181) | metagenome | reverse complement strand
GTTTTAGTATAGAAATACCTACCACCTTTTTGTTTATCTGCTCCATATAAGCAAATAGCAGTAGCAAATATACATTTATTTTTAATAAAGAAAGAATCAGTACCAATATATACAGTACCATTTTCTTTACTATGTTCTTTAATTTGTAGTATAATAGTATTATAATCTATTTTATCTTTAGTACCTGTATGCCAATTGGTTTTTGTATTAAGCATTTTTTTCTACCAACTAGTTGTAGTTTGTTTTAAGAGGGTAGCATATATTTTAAGTTATGTCAAATAAAAAATACAAAAGCATATCTAGGGTATTGAAATCTCAAGGAAAATCATCTGAAGAATTTGAAACTATGATCAGCAAATTATCAATTGAAGAATTGATTGGTTTAAAATTAGAATTGACCACTAGATTTACTAATGGAAAATTCTTTGGGTACCCATTACTTAAATCATTTCATCATATTGTCAGAGAATCTTTGCTTATGTTTGCACACTCAGTCTGTAAAACAAATAATGAAGCATCATCTTTGCTAGGAATAACAACCTATCAGTACAAGCAATTGCTTAGAAAATATAAAATAAGAGAGTTTTTTAAAAAAAGTGATTGACATATTCTCAGAAACATGTATAGTTATGGCATATCACTTAGTTAAAAGGTGTGTTGAATTGTGATATATTAATTTAACAACAAGTAGGTCGTCCTTCAACGCCCTTTACGAAGGCGGTAAATATTAACGAGGGGATAGCATGACGGCTCTGTGAGATAACCGTTCATTTTTTAACTAGATAATGCCCCCTCGTCGGCAAATATGGCGAGGGGGCAGCGTTCTTTGAAAATACGGGGGTGTACAGGTTTCGACTAGGTGATGAAACTAATTTGTGCAAGGCAGAGGGCAGCGACGGTCTCTGTAAAAACGCTGAACTTAATAAGTGCTAATACTAACACTTACTCTGAATACGCACTAGCTGCGTAATCGGGGGGAGCCATCCCTTCTAAACAAAAATGGTGTTTAGGTTTCTTATTTCCTTAAAGAATAAGTGGTGCGAAAGAGGGCTCAACGGGAAATAAATTGTCTGTGTTATTTTCCAGCATTCTACAGACTAACCTTGTGAACGACTCATTAGCAGAGTTATTTAGGACGGGGGTTCGATTCCCCCCACCTCCACCACACATTGCGGAGTAGCACAATGGTAGTGCATTCGGCTGTTAACCGACAGGTTGTAGGTTCGAGTCCTACCTCCGCAGCCAAAATTAAATTTCCATATATAGCATGTTAAACTATTTACCATTATGAAAGATATACACAAAAACTGGAAGGAATTCCTTATAAATGAAGGCGGCTTAAATAAAATCAGGCAAGATATGGCTGATTACGACACAGCCTTTATTACAGCATTTCGTGGCGATATAAACGACAAATCTATGTGCGTATACACACCCCCCTCCCAAGAAGAACTCTCTGAAAGAGATAAAATGGGTAAAAGAGGCGCAACCAATAAAAGAAATAATAAAGAACTCTCAGCCTTCCTTCTCAGCCAAGGCTACGGTATCAAGAATCTTCAGGGTTCTTATATTGAGAACTTTGGATCTATTGACCCAGAAAAGGTCCCCAGAGAAGTCAAAGAAGCAAGTTTCTTCGTTACTAATTTAAATAATGATCCGGAGTTTGCCGAGCAGATTATTAACCTTGGTAAAAGATTCTGCCAAGATTCAGTTATTATTGTTCCAAAAGGCGAGGAAGGATACATTTACGGCACAAACAGAGGCAAATATCCGGGCTTAGATCAGGAAGAGTCTGTTGGTAAATTTGCCGGTGGAGAAACTGGCGAGTTTATGTCTCGTATTAAGAGTCGTCCCTTTGTTATGAAGGAAGGAGAGGAGACTAAAACTTACGAAGATCTGCCCGGAAAACAACGACAAGCAGCAAAACTAATGGCGCAGAGAGTTGATAGAGAAATCAACGAGATGCACATGGTGTATAATATGAATGAGGCAGATCTGGATTCGTATGATCATGACGGCAATACAACCCTTTATCACTACGCCCCAGTTGAAGCCGATGAAATAGAGGTAGACCCTGCTCAGTTTGGAAAACAAAGATATTCCAGAAGAGAAAAAGAAAGATCAACATACCCCCGGTCATTCTTTTATGTCAACTTAGACCAAGCCGAATCAGAAGTAAAATCAGGTAAACATCTTTTTTCTCTTGAATTTCCAACAAATAAGTTGTATAGTCTAAAAGAAGATCCTGACGGATTGATGAAATCTTTGAGACACCCTGTGTATGGCTTTAGAAACGATATCGAATGGACTGAACTTTTTAAAACAATACACGAAGATTATCTTGGTGCTTATTATTCCACTCCCAATATGGATCTTGTGGTTCTTTTTGAACCAGTTAAAGCAAATAAAATGGAGAAAGAATGAAAGTGAATGATGTAGTTTTTCAAAACTATGCAGGTACACACAGGTATGGAAAGGTAATTGAAACAAAAGAAAACTTCAAAGGTGATGGCTGGAAATGGGCTAAAATTATCTGGGCTAGTGATGAAAAATATTCAAAATCGCAAAAGTGGAAAGCCAAATTAAGAGGCAAATCTGATGATCATTTTATTCCTGAGTACTATCGATGTGATGATATTCAGATAATAGATGTTAACAACACTGTGCAAAAGCTGCTAAAATTGCAAAATGATTTATAAAGATGATTTAGAACTAGTTAAAGATTGGACTAGGGAGCATGCAGGGTATTGTTCTAAGATATGGAGTGTTGATTTAGACTTCGAAATATATGAGTCAGAAGTTCAAACTTTTTATATTAGAGATTTGCAAATTCCGGGTAGAGAAGAGTTACAGTTTAGGCATCTTTTTGAATTAGAAGAAAAGATTCAAGATAAATTTGGCGAAAGGTACAGGGTAGGGATAATTTATGAAAAAATCCCACCAGAATAGAAAATGTCTTTTTTACAAACTTTAAACTATTTATTTCGTTGGGTTATACCCTAACATGCATGTTAATTAATAAATATAAAAACATTTTAAACCTATAGGAGAAATAATAAAATGGCAGATCAGAAATTTTTTACCAGTCCCGTTAACTTTGACGGGACAGTAACAGCAAACGGCGCTACAACAATTAGCGGCGATCTTACCGCAACAGGAACAAACAAGCTTGCAAACTTGCAAGCTAGCACAGATGGTGCAAATGTAGAACTTAAACAATTCGATGGAAAGACGGTCGCTCAAATTCATGATGGAGCACTCCTCCCAGTCGGTGGCGGTACCAGTCCGGTAATCGCAAGTCAGTCAGTAGGATTAGGATTTAAACGCAGGGTTGTTGCTTTTACATCCGCGAATGATAATAACACCTTTACATTGACAGCTAGAGACTCCGGTTCGGTTATTTTGCTTACAAATACTTTCGATATGCAAGTTAACCTGCCAGCGGTAGGAACTGATGATGTTGGAATGTTTTTTACTTTTGTTGTTTTGGCTAAAAACAACAAAGATATTCAGATCGCAACATCCGGCACTGACGACGCTGATAACTTCTCAATGTGGCAAGCAATCAATAACTCCACGCAAAGCAATAACTGCATCAACTACGATGGGGCTGGCGATGTCTTGACAATGACTAATATTGGCGCTGGTACAGTTGTTGAAATGTTGTGTATTGCAGGCGGGTCCGCCGAAACATGGGGAACCCAAGTTTTTAGTGCTGATACCGTTGCAGCAACAGTTGCCACAAGCTAATACTTAATCATTAGCAAATGCATTAAAGCACAAAAACAAAAGCAGCCCTTTCGGGGGCTGCTTTTTTTTGTTTAAGCAATAAAAAACCCCCGGTCTAAAAAGAGCGAGGGTTTGTGTTATACATATAAAATAAATAAATAGTATTTGTTATAGATCTGCGATGTCTTCTAAGTCCATATCCTCATCGCCACCAACATCGGGAGTTGGAGCAGAATCTATTGGCGCAGACAAGTCAGCAATCTCTGGCTTTTCAACGGTCGGTTGCAACTCATCTTCAAATTTATTAAAGTATAGTTCCAAGTTCATAAGCAAGCCATCATAAAAAGATTTTAAATCTTGAGAATTATGCAGAGTCTTATAGGCATCGACAATTTGTGTTTGGATATTTTTAAAAGCCACTAATGCAGCATCACGACCGGTTAAATCCTTTCCCGAAATTGTAAAATCTTCTACTTCTTTTTCTTCGTCGGACATTCTAACATCTGTCATATCTTCCGGTGTATCATCACCAATGTTAATATCTACCTCTTCCTCTAGGGATTGTTCCTCTTCGTTACCTTCTAAAGCCCTTAGAGGAGCAAGAGTATTAACTACATTAACCAAAATATGTGCGGAAAAAGAATCTCTCTGGTCCTTTGATGTTGTAAGTTCTTTGTAGCCATCTTCCAATTGAGTTAGAATGCTATCAAATAAAGTATTAAGAGTATTTAATCCTGTATTGTTATACGGAGCATTTCTAGTATCGCCAATTTCATCTTCTGTGATTGTTTTTTTGCTCTCTACAATTCGAATCGCTTGTTGAATTAACTTCCTAAGTCTAAGTTCTTCAACGAGTTGTTGTCTTTCAATATACATTTTATGTCTCCTTAATACTTTAAATAGTATTAACTATTTGCTTTTACTCATCTTGGTGCATGTGAGGCTCCATGTAAACCTTTTTCTTCTTTTTTTTCTTCGCACCTAAAGGCATGGCATAGCCTTCTACAGAGCCTCCTGCCATAGATGATATCTCTTCTATTTCTTTGTCGCCACTCGACACACTAGTTTTTAACAACAATCTTGCTAATTTTTCTGAAATATACGACTCAATTTTTTTTCTAATGTCTTTGGTTTCTCCGGGCTTTGTGCTGTAGAAACTAAAGAGGTATCTTTGACCATCATTAAGTTCTATAACCAAAGAAACATTCTTTGCTAATTTTGGGCCCTTTGGAGGAGTTCCCCCGCCCTTTCCGAACATTCTTTTAATTTGAATGCCGCTACCTTTGAGAATATCATTTGCTGGATTCATTATTCTATTTTTATAGATTTTAAACCCTTCATATCCTCCTGTCTCTTTTTTAGATTGCCTATCTGTGCTAGCCATTCTCATTAGATTTAAAATTCTTTGAGATTCTGCGGGGTAGTTTTGCAAATAAGGATGGCTCTCATAATTTAACAAAGCAGCCATAAATTTGTTGTAGTCTTGAGCAGACTGTTGGTTGCCTTTTCCGCCTTTAACTTTGCCCATTCTGTAAAAAGTGCTGTCTCCAAGATCTAAAGCGTCAATTACTTCTTTGGCTTTATCCATTACTTTGCCACGAGTTGCTCTGCTCAATTGTTTATTGTTTTCATTAGACTTACCAGATCTTTTAGTATAAAGTATTAACTCTTCTAAAAACTCATCACTTAGTTTAGCGCCAGCAATTAGGTGTATAAGTGCTAAGACTGGCTTTTGAATTGATGCACCGTAAAACTTCTCGGTTTCGTTTTCTTTGGCTATGTTTGTCAGCGAATTATCTTTGTTAATTCTATCAAATTGAAAGCCATATTCATATTCGCCATCACCATATGCTGACTCTTCTAGGGCACCTCCACCCGCAGGGGCACTTTTTAGCTTGGGATTACCTATAGTATGACCCTTTCCGCCACCAGCGTATCTGTTGGCTGCTTTGTTAAGCATTCGAATAGTATCACGCCATGTCTTTTTATAGCCAGATTGTACAGACTTTGTTGAGCGCATGCGGCTTTCTTCCAAAGCTTCTTCAATCATCCGAAAGAAAATGGGGAGGGCGATGTGTTCTACAACTTCTTCAGTCTCGCCCTGTATGCCTAATATTCCTAACACATCCTCTGGGCTGACCCCATTCGGTAAAAACTTAGCGGTTGCCAATTCGCCGCTCTCTAATGCTGATCTAAAATCTGTTGCGCTTAATTCTTCTCCGACTGGATCGAACGCATATTTCATGGAATCTAAAACTCTAACGCCTTCTTTGGCATATTGTTGAATATTCTTATTAAATCTGCTTTGATCTCCGCCTTTTGTGCTGGTACCAAGCATGACCATCTCTCCCGGTTCTGCTGTTTTTTCTACATATTCATAAGCAGATCTAACAGGCGAGGGGTGTGGTGATTCTATAACTTGTACATTTTTAAGACCAACTTTGTCTAAATAAAGATTCCATATAGCAATAGAATCTTCTTGTGATATATCTCTACCATTTGGCGTTTGTCTAGGCTTTGGCGATACCATAACAATAACACGATCAGCATTATCGGCGTAATGCCTCACCATATCTAGGTGCCCCCTGTGTGGTGGTTTAAAAGCACCGGGAATAATAGCGACTGTTTCTGTAGCGCCTTTCGCCTCATCAACTCTAGGTATCTTCACACCTTTTCTTCCGAATCTAAATAAACCAAGAATTTGATTGATTGGAGCAAAGTTACCAGTAAACTTATAAAGTTGACCGTCATACTCGAAAACAAACCCTTCGGCAACGGATGTAATATTGTCTAAATGCTTTATTTTTCGCAACTGTTTAGACAAAATTTCGTGTGCCATCTCTTGACCTTCACCTTGGTATGCCTGTATCGATTTAATCGCTGTTTGTACTTCTTTTTTAAGGCGAGCGAGTTCTTTTGGATTATCAAGTATGTAAACACTTTCCATACCCTCAAGCATCGCAACAGCAAAATCGTGAATGGCGTCTTCAATAGGCCAGATTAATTTAGAGATGGTCTTATTTCCGGTTTGAACATAGCTTCGAACTTGTTCTTTTAAATTCTTATCTCCACCGAGACCACGGTAGATTTGTGTTAGAGTTGGCGCTCCCTCTACTTTTGTGATACGATTAACAATTTGCTGCCTCATATCATCATTAAGAGAAGGGAATTTTTCATTTACATCTTCAAGGAGTTTCTCTGCTAAGAAGTCTTGTACAGTCATGTCTCCTTGTAGACCTGCTTTTTTAATCTTTTCAAGGGCAATTTTTAAATCATAATTGCCCTCTAACTTCTGCAAGTTAACAAAGGCAGTTCTTTGAACATTAAAGTTTTTTCCTTGAGTTGCTTGTTCAAATCGATCTACAACTTGATCCAAAGCTTTGGATGCTTCATCTACATCAGCGTTGACTACCTTATCCGTTTCTTCGTCATATCTTTTGTGACCTGAGCCATGAATAGTAATGATATTAGAGTCATAGTTAACAACATTAGATGCGCCCGGGCCCATAATTTCTGAGTTGTAAAATATTTCACCTTCTTCTCCGAAGATGGCTTTTTTTTCTTTATCATCTAGGGAGGCAACAGCATTTTCAAAAGCATTAAAAGCATCAACATAAACTTTTTTTATTTCTTGCCCACCTGCAAATTCACGCATGGCAAGATCAACGGCGTTCATGCCACCTTTTTGCATGTCGCCTTTGTTGCGAGCAGCTTTAGCTTCGCCATTTTTAAAGCCCAAATAAATATTAAACCCATCAGTCTTTTCAGTTCCGACGAGTTTACCCTTGCTTGCGGCAGTTAAAATCTCTGCTAGCTTTTCAAATGTTAAGTCTCGATTATCATAAAGATGTGCTAGGTGACCAGCAACCCCACCTTCAGCTATTAACTTTACCATTATCTATATCCTCTTTAATCTCTTCAAGGACATTCACCCTTTCTTCTAGGACACTAATTTGCTCTTGCATTCTGCGAGCCATTTTTTTAATTTCTTTAAGCTGCTGTTTTGCCATAACTAAGCGGCGACCCTCTGCTTGTGATCGAGGTTTCATATTAGCAATAGTCTCTGATAATGCCTGAACATAAGCCAATATATTGGCATCTGGTGCTCGACCTTCATTAACCAAGAAATCTTTTGTTAGTTTATAATAATCTACAGACATATTTAAATCCTTATTCAGTAGAGACTTGCTTTCCTTTTGTCATGGTATAAGCAGACTTGGATACTGTAGATCCAATATTGAAAGGTAAAACACCGCTTAGACCTAGAGAAAATGGTATTTGATCTGTCCCTGTTTTCTCATAGTTTGCAGAGGCGTTTTCAAACTGATTAATTGTAAAATCAGCTCCTATTTGTGGTTTTGATTCAGTTCCAAAAGCCATGATTAATTAGCCTTCTTCTTGGCTGCTTTTTTCGAAGGTCCTTTTGGTGCTGCCTTTTGCTCTTCTTTTGCTTCCTCTACAACTGGGGCTTCAACGAGCGGCGCTGGAGCTTTCTCTGCTGGTGCAACTACTTCTGCTGCTGCCTCTACTGCACCGGCTGCTTTGAGCAATCCTGCTCTTAGCATTTTCTTTAATCTTCTTCTTCTTGGGCTTGCCATTTTATTTTCTCCTTATTTTGTCCATTTGGACTTTAATGATTCGTATAGGTTTGAGCTATACCATGTTTCGTTGTTTTCTTTTAGCTTTATATCACTCGGGATAGCTGTTTCTTTATCTCTTAATTTAACATTATCTAGGGCTTTTGAAAACTCTGGATTCCTTTTTTTAAATCCTTTTTTCTTTTCTTCCTCTTCTTCTTTTTCTTTTTCTGATCTGGGCGTGACGACTTCTTGCTCCTCCAATTCATCATCTCTTTTACCACCACAATGCATCTCATCAACATCAAGCTCTGGACTTGCAACATCAACTCCTGCTTTTTCAAGAGCTAGGCGAGTAATTAATTTTGCTATCATTTGCTTATCTTCATCATCCATGCTAGCTAATTGTGTATCAAGCATATCTAATACTCTCTGAACATCTTCTGGAAGCTCTACGGAACCCTCTGGGCTTATGGTAAGTGCTTCTTGCTCATCCATTTCTGCCTCATCAGCACGACCTCGGTAAAGACCAAGACCAGTTCTTTTAACAGGCATTTTTTTTAAGCCTGTCTTTTCTTCATGTTCTTCTTCGGCTTTTTCCACGGAACCCTTTGTTGCTCTCATGTGATCTAAGTCTTTCTTTTTAAGTCCTTTTGATCTAGCATAATGATCTTCTTTTGATGGCTCATCTTCTTTTAGCTTCACGCCTCTACCCTTAAGGACATCTGCTTGTGTGACTTTACCATCACCAGTTAAGTCAGGAAACTTCTTTTCTTTGACACTTTGTACTGTTGCTTCAATAATATTTTTAAGTTGACTTTTTGTTAATTTCATTTCATTAACTCCTTCATATTTAATGCTATCTTCATAATCTCTAAGATTTAAATTTCCTTGTAAATAGGCTTCTTCTTCAATTTCTCTACCTTTTCCATCTTTTGCATAGTGTGCATCTGTAGAAAGGTCATCTAGTTCGCCACGACAATTTTGCGCATGATGAACTAATTCATGTGAAAAAGAGCGAAGAACATCTTTGGGGTGCCTGTTTGTTACATACAGAACAATAAGCTTTTCTGCTGGATCATAGTACGCTGTTTTGCCCAAAGATTGTTGAGCGTTTTCAGCATCTTGTCGCATAATAACACGCACAGGATGATCAAACCCCAGCTTTTCTTTTGCATGAGGGTAAAACTTATTAATAAGATCTTTAATGTTCTGTTTATTTTCCATCACTTACTAAATAGTGACGAAAAGAACTAAATCCTATCTTTATTTCCGGAAAAGTAGACATTAGATACGGTGGGCGAGTTGGAGAAAAAAGAAGTGATCCAACTTTTAACTTGGCTTTCATCTTGGAAGTGAAGCAGCTTATCTTTACTTTTAAATTTCCACTCTCCAACTTCTCGCAAGACATCCATCTTATTAAAGACAAGATCTGTCACACCATTCATGCGAACAGCCTTAAGCAAAGTATCGATATCTGTCCAGTTACATTGTCTTTTTCGACCAGTTGTAGCACCAAATTCCTCTCCCACCTCTTGGATGGTATCGAATATCTCATCACTAGGTTGGAAAGGCTTTGCCCCTACATAAGTCTCATAAATCTTAGCAACTCCCCACACTTTACGAATGGCTTGCGGAGGCACACCGTTAAGAAGAGCAGCAGCAGTTGTGCAATGGGATGAGGTTACATAAGGATAATCGCCATGATCAATATCTAATCCAAAGCCCTGAGCGCCTTCGAATAGGATTTCTGCATCAGGGTTCGAATATAATTCTTCATATATATCAATTAAATATCCTTCAAAGCACTCAAGCTCTTTTGCCCTAGTACCAGTCCTGTTGTATTTATCTCTGTATGCTGGACCATTCCCTCTTTTTGTGGTACCTATCTTAGAGTCTTTACTATCTTCAGTTTTGTGGTTTTTTGTAATTACATGTGCGTTATTAGCGATAGACACAAGAGATGATGCGGGTATGCCTGCTGATTCCAGCTCGTCTATTTCCTTAAAAAACTGTTCTGGGTCAACAACGCAGCCGGGACCGATAATTGATTCAACACCATAAAATACCCCTGCTGGAATATGGTGGGTTACAAATTTCTTTCCTTCATGGTAAATGGTATGACCTGCATTACATCCTCCGTTAAAACGAATAACATGTGTGTAATTTCCTTTAGAACATAGTTGGTGGGTGACTTTACCCTTGGCTTCGTCTCCGTGTTGAAGACCAAGGACAACATCTGCGATCATAGTGCCTCTCTTTGTTGGAGTTTATAGGAAAATAATAACACAGGAGGCAGGAAAAGTAAAGATTATTCGCAAGCGTTATCGTCGATAATTTGCATTAGATTTTCGTAGAGTTGTGCAGGATTACCAACCAACTCAAACCATTGTCCGCCATAGATAGTGAGGGGCTCAAAACCAGCCTGTTGTCCCATATAGGTTGTATCTTTTTGTGCTAATTTTGTAAATGTGTATACATTGAGATCTATGCAATTCGATATTAATTGTTGTAGATCTAATTGAGAAATGCCGTCGTTATATAACGAAGATAAAACATCTATTTGTTCTAGCATGGATATATAACTTTGCCCCGGCTCATCGGTGAATACAATAACAACATGTTGAGCATCATTTCTCCAGTTGATTTCGAAGTCTTGGGGCTTTGGGTCTGTATAAGTTTCATTCCAAGACCCAAAGTCTTCCAAGAAACTCAAGTCAGATATTGGCCAAGGTAGCGCTGATGGTGGCGCTAAGTTCCATAGAGATAAATATATTAGATCATATATTGGCTCAGTTCCAGTAGCCCAGTCTGCATTGACTCCAGACAGAGAGCTGATAAAATCACTAAATGGAGACAAATTTACAATTATTTCACTCACTTGATTGCTGCCCCAAGCGTCTGGTTTTGGTTGGGCAAATGGTCCCATAACAAGACCCCATTGTATAACTTCTTCGTCTTGGTAATATGTTGCAAACTGGTTCATGGCTACGAGGACTGCATCGATTTCATCTGACATAGACCCGGATGCGTCAATAATAAAAAGAATATCAGTATCTTTCAGTTCTTTGCCATCATCTACAATGCCATCGCAATTATCATCCTCACCGTTGCACTCATCTGTCTGGTTAGGAACTATTTCTCCCATACAATAGTCGCCTATAAAAGTCTCTCCATCTTCATAATAATTACCCCAAGATCCTTTTTCGCAGGTCATCTCGCCGGGGATACAAATACCAACAAACAAAGTTTCTGGTTCCCCAGTATAACAACCTTTAAACAAATCTTCATCTATCGCTTGGTTACAGTTGTCATCATGGTTGTTGCACAATTCATCAACAATGATCCCTTTAAGTTTATCACAATTTTCAGGTACTGGATTCTCATAACTGCACATGGCAAAGCATTCGGTCATAAATATTTGCTGACAATCTTCATCAAAACATTCGCAAGTTTTATATCCTTGACCGCAAATAAGGGGAGATTCGTAACAGGGGAAGAGGGCACCAACCATTTGTACTGTACAGAGGCAGTCCAAGTCCTCATCAACACTACCGTCACAGTCATCATCCAATCCATTACATATTTCTATAAAAGGCACCTTCGCTGTGCATCCAACCCAAGAACCTAGAGCGCAAAACTCAAGACCAGTTTCACATGCAGTTTCGCAGATTTGCTCCAAGTCCTCATCTGTATCCCCATCACAATCGTTGTCAAAACCATCGCATACTTCTTCTGGAACATCGCCACATGTGTCGCATGCGTTTGTCTGACCTTCATCAATTAAGCCATCACAATCATTATCTTTATAATCACAAATCTCCTCTTCGGGTTCATCACCAAAACAAACCTCTTCACCATCGACGCACACCAAATCACCGGGACCACATTCGTTTTCGCACTCTTGTATGGGGAGATCATCTATTTCCCCATTACAATCGTTGTCGATACCGTCACATATTTCTGGGCTGCAAGCCACACAATCGGTATATTTCCAAACGCCCTTATCACACCACTTCTCTTGAGATCCATAAATATTGCCACCAGTAGAAACTGGAACTGAACACAGCACTGTTTCTGGTTCCGTGTTGGATGGATCGCATTCAAACTTTTGCTCACAAGGTCCCTTATATACAACCTCTTCGGGGTCCTTACATGTGTCTGTTATTAATTGAAATTCCCATATTTCATCTAGAAATAGCGATGGAGGACAGAAAAAGTATTCTGTCTTATAGCAATCTTGTTGATATTGCTTTTGTATATTAAAAAGGCTATTGATGTTTTCTTTCTGTAGTGCGCCGGGAGAGTTTTCTTGGTTAGTTACGGCATCATTATCTAGATTATATTCGGGTTCTTCTTCAATTTCTAGGTGACCGGGGAAAGGATATGGATTTTCAAACATATCAGAGCATCCCATGAAGCTAATCATTGCAATAATAGCCATTATTATAAAGAATATTGTTGTTATGACATCTCTAAACATACTATAAATATATAGAAAAATGTTATTTAGGAAAGTTTTTCTGGTCGTGGGTTGATATCTTGAATTTCAACGCCTTGGATTTCTCTGATTCCCGGCACAAGAATTTTTTTAATATAAGATACGGGATTAGTGTCTCTGCCGATTAATTCATATTTAATTTCATAAAAAACAAAATCATAAGCATCTGCCTTTCTAGCTTGACCAGATAAGTGAATAACGGTTGTCACACCCTTTATACCCCGAATTTCATTTAAAATCTGTGTTGTTTCTCCTGCTCTTTCTCTATTAACCCTTAACTTAACTGTGGTTTTATAAATATTTTGCGTATTATCCTCTGGCAAAAGCAATTGCTTCTCGACCATCTCTACAAGCATGTCTAGGTTAATGTTCATTAGTTCTTTTCCTGCCATTCATATGAAATCTTGTCTTCGCTGATTGGTCCACCTGCTGCCCAAGTATAGCATGTTCTAGCCGAGTGGCACTTGAAATGATGCATCCAGCAGTAACCTAGCTTACCTTCTTTATCTTCGATAGGTTCAGACACGGGACCCGGCAAACAATCTAGCATTCTTGGTGATACATCAAATGCTGTACAGTTCGAACAATTAGATTCTTTTGCAACTTCTGGTGTTGTATTCCAGTGCTCTGCTGCACGGACCCAGTAGCCTTCATCAGATAGGTTCAGAGGACCGTACTGAATATGCTCTGCTTTTATAGAAGCATTTCTATTCTTGGTATTAAGCTTTAGGTCTTGCGTTGCTTTTGGGCAAGATCCTTTTTTTCTTTTTTTGAAAATAATTCTAATCATTACCACTTCCTGCAAGACCAATATCTTGCTTTTGTTTTTGGACCCGGATTATCACAGTTGTGTCTAGCTCTAAATGACTTGCGTCTTTTTGGATTAGACTTTTTGATTCTCATATTTGGATCGCCAAAGTTAACCTTCTTTACATTTTTTGTTTTAGGGTCTTTTACATAAACCTTGAACTTCTTAACATCTCCACGCATAGGCTTGTTTAACTTTACTTTTCTGCCTTGGTACTCTGCTTCAACAACAACATCATCCCAAAACTCAAGCATGAAATCGATAGGGTTACCATCGTCGTAAGTCGCTTCATGTGCTGGGATGTAGTTATACTCTATCTCTTCTATCTTTTGTTCTTTTTTAAGGTTTGATCCTCTCCGCTTGTAACCTTTGCATGCAGCGGGTGTTGGTCTGCATCTAGGGTATTTCTTCCTTGACCCGCCACCAGCTCCACCTTTTTTTCTGCCACAGGCTTTGCATTTCTTTCTTCCTGTCTTTGGGTCTTTTCTACAAGTATTACAGTCAACCCACCCACCAGTTTTGCCGGGAGCACCTTTACGACCGAACCATTTTCTTAGATCTTCTACAATATCTTTAACTTTTACCTTCGCGTCTTTGTCGGACCGATAAGGCTTGTCGTCCATATGACCCTCTTCCATTCGCTCATACTCTTGGTTTTCAGCCAATTCCTCATCAGTCATATCTTCGCTTATACCTTTCCAGATTTTGCCTGCACGACACCTTACGACAGCACCAGATGCATAAGCAGAAGGCCAAGCATCATATTTACGCTTGGCAATACGAGTGCAGCGGTCATCTTTCTTCTTTTTCTTCTTTTTCTTCTCAGTCAGACTTAAACCGTCAAATACCTCGTCACCAAATCCATCCATATAATATTTTTTTGAGAACTTTTCTCCATTAAGATAATCTTTGATGCCGGACAAAAACCCATCTTTTGTTTCGGCTTCATCACCAATCTCATCGATTGCATCTACAAAGGCATCTTCATCCAAAAGCCAGTCGTGTCCCATTTCATCAATAACATCAAAAACTGCTCGTTTTACATCATATTTGTCTTCATGGCTCACATATGATCGCCCTTGCGGGGTGTCAGGCTGATTAATGAACATAGTATCCATACCAGATCTAAAACTCTCCTCTACATCTTTTTGTCCGAGGTATTTTTCTCTGATCCCTTTCATAAACTCTTCAATCATTATGCTTTTTCCTTTGCAATATTTGTTGCTGTTGCATACATTACCGATTCTGCGTCTTTTCCATAACGCTTTTTAAAATCAGATTTATTCTTTTTCATGCCTTTAACAACTTTTTCTTTCTCTTTTTTCTCTGGCTTGGTCAGAGTTTTTTCTTCTAGCCCAGCCTGAGCCTCTTTTTCTGGTCATTGCTCGTCAATATCTTCTTCTACAGAAGGCACAAGCAAATAATCACGCATCTTGTTCAGCATCGAAGCAGATACAGCCATTTTGTTTGTCCACCAAGTTGGAAGGTTGCCATCCATTTGCTCAAGAGCGTCAAGCATTTCCAAAGCATCTTCTGCCATAGTTTTCATGGCACGAACAGCAGAAGGCACATCATCGTGCCCGTCTTCATCCAGATCCATCTCAACTTCGCTTTCCAATTCTTTATCTAATATATCTGCAACTTCTGACATAATAAATTCTATTGCTTTCTCGTGCATAACTTCGGGATCTTTAGAAACCGGCTCACCTGTGTCAGCATATGTCTGATCTACATCTGTTGGAATAGTTAGTTCTTGATATGTTTGTTTAACTACTGCTTTAAGAATATCTAGAGTTTCCTTATCGATACTTTCATCAATTTGTGGCTCTTGTGATACCCTATATGCTTCAACTTCTTCCTTGATTATTTGAGCTAGTTTTTCTTTTGTGATTTTCATCATTTTATTCCTTTTGTTTTCTTGTAGGGGTAATCCAGCTTGGAATTTGCGTTTTCTATTTTTTGCATATTCTACTTTTAAGGTGCCTTTGTTCCAATCCTTAGCTATGGCTGACATTAGGCTATAAGCTATAATATCTGCCTTTTTTCCTTTGGTAAGCAAAATATTTAAATTTTTTCGTGACATGGCAGAGTTAGCATAGTTTCTAATTTTTTGAAAAATTTCTCCCCTTTGATCTTGGCTGATCGAAACAGAGTCGGAGGCTTCTCCTTCCCTTGCTTTAGCTGGCACTTCAACTGTTATTGGTTCACCACTCAGTGGCTTAAACCATACTCTATTTAAAGTTTTTCTAAAATCAATATCATCTTTTATCGCTAGCGCTAAAGAGCTTATGTTCTCCTGCCCCCCAATGCCAACAGAGGCTCCAGCGTACCCAACCTTTGGGGATAGGAATTTTCTTCTTTTTTGAAGTTTTGATTTTTCTCTCTCTTTATCTGCTGCTTTTTTTCTTTTCTCTTCTGAAGGCTTTTCTTTTTCTTCCGAATCTAAGCCTTTAAATTCTCCGGACCCAATTCCACCCTTTAATCTAACATGAATGTGGTCTTTGTGGTTGTCCCAATGTATGACTTTCCTTCCCTTATATTCTGATGCGTCAATGATGCCTTGATCAACAAGAATAACATTCGCAAACTTTGCTGCATATTCAAAAAATTCTTTTAGTTTTTTTACATCAACTCCGCTAGAAAGAATATCCTCCAATTCTCCGGTTCCAATGTCTGTAAATGCGCTTGGACCATGCCTATATGGATTAGCAAGTTCAATTTTTGTTTTTACCATACTTGATTTGCCATTTACGAGAGGGATCCCAATATCAACATCTTTGCCATCTTGATGACCTTTGGAATATTTACCTTTTAGCTTATCTCCACCGCGCTGTGACATATTTCCAACATCCCACTTGCCGTCCCCCACGCTCTTTAAACCATCCAGAAAACTTACTAAATCTTCATGTGCATACGAATAGTAGTGATCTTTGCCACCAACTTTCCTGTTTAAAACTTTAATATTTTCGTCGCCTGTATATTGTTGAAGTTTTGCCATAATTTATTACTCTTTAATTAGTTATTTTATTTCTAATACCCTTGCATTGTGTCGAGAACTTCTATTGCTTTAGAAATCTTTGACTCAAGTGTTTGTATTGCTGCTCTAATAGCAGCTTCTTTATCGCCTGCGGTGGAAATCATAGCTCCACTTTCTGGGTCTTTTTCAAATTTGTAAAAATCCATCTGCTTTTCTCTATATTGTTTTTCAATATCAGATAATATTTCTTTTACATTGGAGTTTAAAGTTTCTTGAAAATCTATATCAGGGTCATTTTCTATTTGCTTTTTTATATCTTCAACATGGTTTTCTCTGTATTGTTGGTAGTTAATTCCTGTAGGGAGTATTTCCTCTGATCTTTTCCACTTAGAAAAGATATCAGAGTCTTCTCCTAGATCTACTAGTTTATTATTGTAAGAATTTGCTATATTTGATAGAAGTTCTTGCTTAAATGTCCCATCCTGTACTGATTTTTTTATTGAATTTATTTTTTCTTCCATTTCTTCAAGGGTAGTTTTTGAAGGAAGTTTTTGATCTTTATAGAAAATATCGTAAACTGTTTTTCCGATAGCTAATGATATTGCGCCTGCAAGAACTGCTCCGAGAGAAATACTAAATTTGTCCTTGTATTTGCTTATAAATTTGTCTTGACCATATAACTTGTTTCTTTTGCTTTTGTATTTTTTTAATATTAATCTACCATATGTTTGATACGCTGCATTTGGCTGCAATTTAACAACAATATCTTGTGCTTTTTTTCTAAATTTATGTTCAAGTTTTTTAAATTTTTCTTGTGACGCTAAGGCAAATTTCTTAACCTTGGGTGTACTTGCTGTTTCTGCAAGCCTTGCTGCTTTCCCAGATAGTTCAGCAAAGCCAGAAGCCGCTTTTGCTGATCCCAAGGGAACAGTTACTGGTGTGACAAAGAGAGTGGCTATAGGAATAACATCAATAGTATTTAGCACAACCATTCCAGCATTAGCTAGGTTATCAAGTGATAGCGGATCATTAAAGTTGAATTCACTTGTGTATTTATCCCATGCTCGACCTAAATCTGCGTAAGACAAGGCACCACTAGGGTCAAGCACTTGTGCAGTGAGAAATAAACCTTCACCTACCATCTCTGCCATTAACTTTTGTTCTTTGAGGCTCAAGCTCTTAGGCTTGCTAACACTCGGCGCTGGTGGTCCTCCTTGAACGGACAAGGCTGGGTCGTCAATTATCTCATTGACAGCCTTTCTCCACGCCTCCATGATAAATTTCATGTCTTTGCTCATACTTTGAAATTCCCCCAAGCATATGATTCTCTATATTCTAAATAGTGTGGATCTGCATCAAATGAATAAGCTTCTCGTTCAAATCTAATTGATCTATAAGCATCATCATGACTTCTGTATTTTACAAGACCATGAACAAAATCCCAAAGGTATAAAAATAAAAATCCAATAACAAATAATTCTCTATACTGAGCTATGTGAATAGACTCGTGTCGTATAATTCTATCATCACCCTCGTCTTTAAGGAAGATGAAGGGGAATAAAGTAATACCACCAATATTAGGTCTAAAATATTTTAATACTTTTACCAGCTTACTATTCTTTACAATTATAGGGCACCAGCAGTTATCATTTGGTTTCATTTATTTCATTCCTTTGATTTTAAATCAAATCTTGCAAAGCCTTTTGGTTTTAATACAAATGGCAAATCTTTACCTTGCTTCGCCGCCTTTGATTTCAGTTCAAATGGTAAATTTTTGGCTTGCTTCCTCACCTTTGGTGCAAGCTCAAACGGAGCCTTTTCAATTTTCTTTACAGCAGATACAATTTTTGGAGCTAGCTCAAATCCAACTTCAGCGGCTTTTCTACCCGCTTTTGCCATTTTTGCGACCGGATGTCCATCAATTAAAACCGAGCCCACTGCATAAAGAAATGCAATTGAAGCCATGGCAATCTCATTTGGCGATGCATCTCCTTTATTTAAAGTAATCATTAATTCTTCATAATATGGCTTAATATCTAACACATTTGCAAATGGTATTATTTCTTGTATAATTGCCGTAAAGTGTGGATGCGGCTTATAGTTAGCTTGTACGGACGCTCTTTCTGGGTCGTCGAGTATATCAGGTGTTATTTCTTGAATTGACCTTTTCCAACTCTCCATTATGGTTTTCATGTCGTTGCTCATTTAACAAATCCTCTTACTTTTAAGCAAATCCTTCATCATATTACTTTCACTAGAAAAAATAAATGAAGTAGCAGCACTATCTTCTTCTATACTTAGTCTCCCAGCCCATACTTTCGAAGACTTATTTACACAGGGTGCGATGGGCTTTGTGATTAAATCACCTCCTAAGTTGCCTAACAGATGGTTCCAGAGATGGTATTCAAACTCAGTGACCCTGAAACGGTCGGCTACAAGCCCATCGCAATTCTTGGAAGCCCATTCTATTGCTAGTTTTAGCAGAAGAGGACCCCACTTATTATCTGACTCGATTATTCTTGCTATGTAGACATCTCCACACTCGCCCTCATAATCGCTTGGCTTCGCTATTGTAACATATCCCCAAGGTTTATTTTCATCATTATCCTTGCGAATGTCCGTGCATATGCTTTGGTTAACATAGCGAAAAGTCCTACGACCACCGACCCCTCTTTCTATTCTAATAGCAATATCAGAGGGTAAGTCATCATAAGACTTGACATTTCTTAATACAATATTCTTGTATATTTTCTTCTTCTTTCTTGGCAAACATTTAGTTTCCTATTTTAAAACCCTGAGCATTGTATATTTCTTAGTTCAACAGTTTTTGCTATCTTTTCTATTGCGCCCCCAATACTTTTATCATGCTCTGCAAATCTTTTGTATAGCCTTTCAATTTTTTCCATCTTGCCATTTTCAAAATCTTTAATCATACTACAGACCTGCTTTACCTCTTTTAATTGAAGGTTATGTATGGATGTTCTATAATCAAGCACACTATCCCGTTCAGGCTCTCCCTGTAGGCTTTTTGTTGGCTTTGGAAGATCGCTTATTTTAGTTTTTGTCAAATACTTTACCGCTGCAATAACAAAAATGGTTTTATCTTCATTGGAGATTTGTTGCTCTTGCTCACCCAAAGCCTTCTCAACTTCTTCTTTAATAATATTTGCCAACTCTTCTTTTGTGATTTTCATCTCTTTATAAACTCCTTCCAATTTTTCACAGTCTCATTTATCTTAACAGTAATTAGACCGTCAGATGTCTTTGACATCAACTTATCGTAAGCCATGTGCTTAAGGTTGCTCAACTTTTCTAAATAGTTGTTTCTTCTTAGGGTTTTAAAAGCGATATTCTCGCTTGAAAACTCCCCCGCTCTGTCTAGCCCTGCTTTCCTAAACTTGCGTATTTTTTCTTTTAACTTCTCAATATATTGGAGAGCATCTGAATACTTCTTTTCTTTGTAAAGCATAAGTGCTCTGTCGATTTGATCCATCAAGCCCTCGGATTTCTTTGCGATATCAGCCCAGTCGAATGCTGGTTCGACCCTATTTGGCTCTGTCAGCCACTCATCGTTCATAATTGAGTACACGCCGGTAGACTTGTGTGGCTCATTATCATCTTGCACATACACCTCAACCTCATAACCATCGATAAAGATGTCATGGTTTCTGTTCCATATGGACTTTTTGGAATTGAAATAGTCTTTTACAAGGTCATAATCATCATTTACAGCGTTGTAATCGATGATAAGGTGTAGATCTACATCAGAATACTTAGACCAATTGTAGTTTGCAAGAGATCCTGTGAAGGTAACATCCTTTAATTCTACATCAGTTTCAAGGCTATTGTAGAAATCTTGTGCAATTTCCATGAGTTTTTTGCGTATGGATGGTCTAAGTTTCTTGTCCATGGGCCATATTTTAGGCTCAAGTGTCTCTTGGGTATAGAAAGTGCCCTTGAGTTCATCATCTAATTCATTTAGTATTGATTTAATATTCATTTTCTTATCTTAATCCTAATTCTTCTGCGTTTCTTGGATTCTCTCAACCCTGACTTAGGTCTAGCATCTCTTGCTGACTTGGCAAACTCTGCGTCTGTTAGATCTGCAAACGCAGGATCGGTCGCTCTCGACTTCGATAAAGGTACAATCTTGCTTGATACCCACTCGCCAACAAAGTCTGAAACTTCCTGCCAGTTATCATCTAGCCACTTGATACCATTAATATAAGCGTAATATGCTTCTGGGTTTGATTTGCGAATGGCTCGCAGATCTTTTAGTGGGATCTTGTCAAATCCCATCATCCCTATACCGTGTGCTCCTTCAATCTTTCTGTCGCCAATTGCTACTTCAGCAGCGTCTTTTTGCCCTTGACCTATTCCACCTAGCAAGCGAATTTCAGGAGCAAACATAAAGTTAGGTCTGAAGAAATCAACACCGATATCCTTCATTATCTTTCCATACTCTTCAGCACCTCTGCCTTGTTGAGTGCCCATCTCTGGCTTGTCTTCCAATCCGGGGATTTCTATTTGTTTTCTTTTGTCTCTGGTTTTTTCAACAGGGGCTGCTAATTTATCTGTGATGTCTTTTAGGAGATCTCCCCTAACAGGTCTAGACTTCAACATCCTATCTAACTCATCTTCAAGTTGTGTTACATAACCCCTTTGTCTTTCAAATCGTCTTTTTTCTTCATCGGGTATGTTGATAGCATTTGTCAAACCATCAGGCAAGGCAGGGAAGAACTTTTGCATTTCCTTGAAGTTTCTCATCATATTTGGAATATTGAAAACAACTTTACCATAAACATCCAACCTCCCTTGGTTGATGTCGTAACTCATATGCTTGAGGTTTGATAACATTTCTTTTATGTTGCCTCTGCCTCCTGCTCCTTCATCCTCCAAAGCATTTCTTGGATCAATAGCGACACCATCATCAACAAGGTCGTTATA